>Ga0214544_1003698_pt1 | contig 31303 bp, 13 predicted proteins | sample CNSS3metaG_FD_160074 | JGI IMG/M metagenome (GOLD analysis project Ga0214544, IMG submission 160074) | Root nodule microbial communities from cowpea collected in UCLA plant growth center, Los Angeles, California, USA - CNSS3 | ecosystem: Host-associated > Plants > Roots > Nodule | place: USA...
ATGGATGAACCAAATCCAAATAGACGAAGCAAATGTTCATATTGTAGAAATGAAGGACATCATAGAGGCAACTGTCCTTATCGTCAGTAATTTTATTATGTAATTTTTGTTGTGTTGTTTTTATTATGTAATTTTTATTGTATTATTTTTATTATGTAATTTTTTTTTTTTACTTTTATTATGTTATTTTTATTCTGTTACTTTTATTATATAATTTTTATTGTGTCACTTTTATTATATTAATTGTGTATTTTTTAACATTACTTTATTTTACCAATAACAAAATGAATTAATAACTACTCTTAATTAAATAATTAAATAAGGTTAAAAATAAACTGAAAATTTTTAAAAATTAAAATAAAATTCAACGTAAAAAAAAAACAGAAACCGGTCTTCTGCCTGACGACTTCAGTGCAGAAGCCGGTCTCCCCCCTAACGGTTTTAATTTAAAAAAAAAAGAAACCGGTCCTTTGGAGGACGACTTCTTCTTGAATGTCGTCCTCCCCCTGACGACATGACCCATATTTGCAAAAAAATTTTCAAAGGACCCATATTTACAATAAATCGGTCAAAACGACCCAGATTTACAAAAAAGCCGTTTCTTAAAATAGCATCTTAATAAATTAAAAAAGAAAAATGTATATAAGATATAATATACATTCAATTAAACTTTAGACATGTTATAAAATCAAAACTTTCATGAATAGTTATGAGAAATTTAAGTTACCAATTTCACTTCTTGAACTCAAAACAAAAATAATGCGTGCATAAAACATTCATCATTTTCAAACTCATTATGCAAATATATTAGTTTCTCTTCTTTTTCTATGATGGATTTATCTGCTCCATCCTACTTCAAGACAATTTAAGGAATAAAATAGAAATAAAAACATTACTAATTAAAGAAACTGAACAACTATTCAATGCTACCTTTAATTTAAAATCACAACATTTATACAGTTTTTAATTCAACACCACACTCTCAATTTCTAATAGTATTTTACTAAATCAAATTTATGTAAATCTTGGTCATTATATAATGCAACTCTATTCTTCACATAATCATTAAAACGCATTATTTTATTTTTCTCCTTTTCAAAATTCAAGATAACATTTTTTTTTTCATTTATATCATTATTTCTCACTTTATCTTTCATTAGTTTACATATGTGTATATTTTAAAGAATAAAACAGAAATAATATCTGTGAATTTTAAAGACTTGATAAAGAAAGAATAAAAAAAATTCAATAAAAAATATAAATTCCCATTTACTGCAAACTTTATTAACGAAATAAATAAAATATAATTATTATGTCAAACTTTAATTTATAATAGGTATAATTATTCGTATAGTACCCAGTTTGGGGTTAGTGTGTCAAATAGGTACCCGGTTTAAAAAAAATGTTAATTGCATTCCAACTTTTGAAAAAGTGCTTCAATTAGGTCATTTTCAGACAGAGTTGACTAATGCCGTTAGTCAACGTGCCACGTGTCAGTTTGTGATTTTTTTTATTTTTTAAATTTTTCTTAAATTTTTAAAACTTTTTTCTTAAATTTGTTGAAAAAAAAAATATTTAAAAAAATGCCACATGTCAGGTCCCTGTGTGTGACATGTGGCATTGTCAGTGCCACGTGGCATTGTAATGTCACATGTCCATGTCACTATCAAATGTTATTGTGTTGATTTCGATTTAGTCCCCATATATGTCTTTTTATTTCAATTTAGTACCTAAGTATGTGTATCTGATTCAATTTTGTCCCAACTTTTTTTTAATAATTAAAATATTTTTGTAATCCATTTCTTATAAGATTAAAAATAATTAAGTATAAATATTTTTACAAAATTAAGTACTAATATTTATATTATTCCTCTCAATTTTAAACCAAATTTATCATTTGTATAAATGTTATACTAATTTTTTTTATTAAAAACGACTTTTTAAAATATTACTTTATTAATTACTTTTTTATTAAGTACTCATGTTTTGTTAATTTTTATTTTATTTTTCAAAATAGAACAATATTGTCTCTTACTAATTTTAAACCAAAATTTCTATTGGTATGAATGTTATACTATTTTTTTTATTAAAAATGACTTAATAAAATGACTTTTACCACTAAATTTTAATATAAATATCAAATACTTAATTTTTGTAAAACTTTTATACTTAATTACTTTTAATTTTATAAAAAATGGATTTTAATTATTAAAAAATATTAGGTCAAAATTGAATCAGATACACATAAGTAGGTATTAAATTGAAACAAAAAAACATATATGGGGACTAAATCGAAATCAACACAATGACATCTGATAGTGATACTGACACGTGACATTGCAATGCCACGTGTCACACACAGGGACTTGACACGTGGCATTTTTATTTTTATTTTCAAAAAAATTAAAAGAAAAATTTTAAAATTTAAAAAAAATCAAAAAAACCACATACTGACACGTGACATGTTAGTCAACTTTGTCTGAAAGAGACCTAATTGAAGCACTTTTTCAAAAGTTGGATGCAATTGACAATTTTTTTAAACCGGGTACCTATTTGACACATTAGCCCCAAACTGGGTACTATACGAGTAATTATACCTTTATAATAATAAATATAAAAATTAAAAAAAAATTATGATGTTTAATAATTTATTAATATATATATATATATATATATATATATATTTGTGTATATGTGTATATATATTTATTCTTTAAACAATTTTTTAAAAATAAAACATATTGAAGAAAATTTTACTTAAACTATAATAACATCTTAATTTTAATATATAATATGTAACCACCCTACTATAATAGTACCATGAAAAATTAAAAAATATGAAATATTCATAAACATATAATCTTAGTTGTATATATAAATAACCTTAAAAATTATATAAGCAGTAGATGCAGCTTGTAAAAATTAAAAACAATTGTATAAGTGGTGATAATTTTAGAAAACCAGTCAAAATATAATCTAATTACACTGTCATCCTACACTGTACCATGACAAACTCAATAAAATTTATAGTGTACAAAAATTACACTTTCCATAACTAATAATAAATGAGTTCAACGTGGCCATTTTATCTTTATTTTATGATGCCATTTTCTTTTTTTTTTAAGTTTTACACTCAACCTTAAAAATAAAAAAACCATAAGATAAACAAATAAATCAATATAATTTACTATGCATACAAAATATTTGGAGACACAAAAATAATCTAAGATTATAATATATAATTTTATATTAAATAATAGTATATAAATCAAACATATTAGATTGATAATATCATTTCGAATGATTGATTTTAAATATTTAATGATCACACTTAAATATTTATTATTTTTTAATTACCAGTATCATATTAAAATATTTTTCTACGTTGTTACAGTAGCATTCTTCGTGTTACTTTTCCTTATGACTTCAAATAAGTGAAAATACAAACAAGAAACATCAATTTTCTTTTATACCAGATAAAACCTATACGAAAATATCCATATATACATATATAAAAAAAAAATTAAAAAAACATCACAATTAAAAGAAAAATCCCATAACAGACTATACATGCACAATCATTTGTTTGTTTACCTTTCTAAATACATGCAGTTGTTTCTTTAAGAACTTCAAATTGGCAGAAGTCACGAATAACAAATGTTTTAGCCAATTAAGTTCTTATAACATGAAATTATACATTTTTTCCAAATCAAATATTTGATTTTAAACTGCGGGAAGAAAGAACCTGGGATGACACGAAACACAGACCAATTCCATTTGTTCAATGAAATTGAAACATGGAGTCACGCAATTCCATTTGTTGAATGAAACTGCTATAAGCACTGGTGCTTATTGGACTGACTCCAAATCCTTTTAAAACAACATCCTGTGATTTCGGTGCAACCTTGATTTTGAACCTTGCTTGATTTTGGGCTCTGCTATTTAGGAACTCAGAACATCTTCTGTCATACTTCACCCAAACAGTATCTGATTCAATTGTTTTTCCCAAATGTTCACCCATGTACATTATAACACTATCCTCTTCATTACCACCATCATCATCGTCACTAACACTTATAGTGATATTAAATTTATAAAGGTAAAATGTGTAAGACAAGTCCCTGCACTCGCCAAGGACAAAGCAGAAAATGAAGGCAAAGAAGAGGGGAGGTGCAGCAGAAGAGAGATCAATAATTATGTAATCTTTCATTGTTTTATACTCCAACCACTCTGGAACAATGCTTCCTGGATACACGTAAACAGCTTCAGCTTCATAAGGATAATGACTTTGAAGATTCTCATTTTCAAAATGAGCATGATTCGGTGTAGGTGTGTGTCTGTTCACAAAGCTAATCAAGTTGATTTGCGCATTCAACCCAATAGCCTCTAGAGAATGTTCATCCAAGTTTGAGCAGTTCCCAAACAGAACATGTTTCCTGTCTTCCATTAATTGCTCAGCCGTCGTTGAAGGAAACAACAATGCAGTCTTCAGCGATCTACAATTTATGGCATTTAGAGTTTTAAGGAACGGGGGAAGCTCTGGCAGAGTATGAAGTGAAATGCAACTCTTCACATCTAGAGTTTCAAGGGACGGGGAAATCTCTGGTAGAGTTAGAAGCGAAGTGCAAAACTGGGCATTTAGATTTTTCAGGGATGGGGGAACCAGTGGTAGTGTTTGAAGTGAAGTGCATAAGCTCACACTTAGAGTTTCAAGGGATGGGGGAAGCTCTGGTAGAGTTTGAAGTGATTCGCATCCTATGACATTTAAAGTATTAAGAGACAGTGAAAGCTTTGGTAGAATTTGAAGTGAATAGCAAGATTGGGCAATTAGAATTTTAAGGGATGGGGAAAGCTCTGGCAAAGTTTGAAGGGAAGAGCAATATTCAACATTTAGAGTTTCAAGAGACTGTGAAAGGCTTGGTAGATTTCGAAGAGAAGTGCAAGTTCCTACATTTATAGTTTCAAGAGACTGAGGAAGATCTGGTAGAGTTTGAAATGATTCGCAGCCAGTGACTTCAAGAGTTTTAAGGGAATGAGGAAGGTTTGGTAGAGTCAGAAGTGAAGAGCAAAATTTTGTATTCAGAGTTTGAAGGGACTGTGGAAGGTCTGGTAGAGTCTGAAGTGAACTCAAGTGTTCAACAACTAGAGTTTTCAAGGACAAAGGAAGCTTTGGTAGAATTTGAAGTGATTTGCAGAAGCTGAAATCTAAAGTTTCAAGGAATTGGGGAATGTCTGGTAGAGTTTGAAGGGATTTACAATATGTGATATCTAGAGTTGTAAGAGACTGGGGAAGATTTGGCAGAGTCCGAAGTGAAGAGCAATATTTCACATTTAATGTTTCAAGGGACAATGGAAGCACTGGTAGAATTTGAAGTAAAGGGCAAGATTTAGCAGTTAGAGTTTGAAGGGATTGAGGAAGCTGGGGTAGAGTTTGAAGTGAAACATTGTGTGCAACATCTAGAGTTTTCAAGGACGGAGGAAGCTTTGGTAGAATTTGAAGTGAATAACAGAGTTGGGCACTTAGGGTTTCAAGGGATGGAGGAAGCTCTGGTAGAGTCTGAAGTGAAGTGCAAAATACAACATTCAGAGTTCGAAGGGACTGGGGAAGCTCTGGTAGAGTCCGAAGTAAAAGGAAAGATTCAGTATCTAGAGTTTGAAGGGACTGGGGAAGGTTTGGTAGAGTTTCAACTAAACTCAAGTGTCTAACAACTAGATTTTTCAGGGACAAAGGAAGCTTTGGTATAGTTTGAAGTGATTTGCAGAAACTGACATCTAAAGTTTCAAGGGACTGGGGAATGTCTGGTAGAATTTGAAGGGAGTTACAACCTGCAACATCTAGAGTTGTAAGGGACTGATGAAGCTTTGATAGAGTCTGAAGTGAAGAGCAGAATTTTGCATTTAGAGTTTCAAGGGACAGTGGAAGCTCTGGTAGAATTTGAAGTGAATTGCAGTATTGGGCACTTAGAGTTTTAAGGGATGGGGGTAGCTCTGGTAGAGTTTGAACTGAAGTGCGAGATACATTTAGGTTTTGAAGGGACTGGGGAAGGTCTGGTAGAGTTTGAAGTGAATTCAAGTCACTAACATCTAGAGTTTTAAGGCACAGTGGAAGCTTTGGTAGAATTTGAAGTGAAGTACAGAAACTTGCTTTTAGAGTTACTAAAAATTGGGGAAGTTCTGGAAGAGTTTGTAGTGATTTGCAACGTGTGACGTCTAGTGTTTTAAGGGACTGAGGAAGCTTTGGCAGAGTCTCAAGTGAAGAACACCATGTAGCACTTAGAGTTTCAAGCAATGTAGGAAGCTCTGTTATGACTTGAAGTGAAGTATTACTTACCTCTAGATATAGCAGTTGATTAAGATTTGTTAAGGATGAAGGTAAACTCTCAATGTCACTACCTGCTAGATCTAGAAATCTAAGCTTGCTTTGAAATTCAAATGATGAGGGAAGTGCTTTGACCTTTGTACGTTCTAATCTCAGTTCTTCCATATTCTCTGAAATCACTGAGAATTCCTTGAGATTCTTGCAATAATCAAGATCGAGAAAACTGAGGCTGCCTAGGTGACAATTGCTTGTGAGTGTGGTAAGAGACACGCAACCCCAAAGCTCCAATTTCTCAAGTTTGGCCAGGGAAAAAATAGATGGATGCACACAAATCAATGCAGAACAACCCCCAAGATACAGTACTTCAAGATTTGTGGCTTTTGATAAATCTGGCAGCTCCTTTAACTTCTCAGAGCCACTGAGGTCAACTTCTATTAAATTTACTAGATTCTGTAATAAAATGAAACAAGAGCATATCACAGGAGATAAATTAGTTAATTTCGGATCCCTTTAGTTAACAGAAAATAATATCAGTTGAGACATAAATATTTACCTTTACTCCATCCCAAAGTTTTTCCATGTTGCTATCTGGCAACTTCAATATAACAAGTTTTTCAGCAGAAAAATTTTCTGGTAAGGACTTAAGAGGGCACCCGAGCCAGGCAATAAATCTTAGTTCAGTTGCCAAAAATTGAAGTCCCTCAGCAAGAATGTGAAGCTGATTTAAGCAATCAAATTCATAATCCTCAGAAACTTCTATAAATTGTAGTCTTCTCATCTTGGCAAACATATGAGGAATAAGGTTGATATCCTTAATTGTTCGCAAATCAATTCGTATGCTTCTAATGGTCTCAGTAACCTGTCATCAATGTGAGGATTAACTTAAGCCAAATTTCTCACAAAAGATAAATAAACCAAAAGTTAGTCAAAAGAAAAGATATATATTCATTTAGGCTAACCTTATCACTTTTCAATGCTTCATAAATGTCATCAGGATCCCACAACCGACTTCGTCTTCCAGGGTCTTCAATAGACTCTTGACGTACAATCTCCCAAGCCATGTCTTGTAAATTATCATGCATGGATACAAAATTATCCTTGGACACGGTTATAAGAGATTTCTCTTTCAACCTTTGTAAATCAGCCACAACAGAATTATCCCTTTCGCTATCTTTCAATAAAAACTTTAGCTCACCCACATTTATCTCACTCTGTGATCCAAGAAAGAAACATGCCAGATCAAGAAAAATCTGCTGTTGTTTACGATCTAGATCATAGAAACTCCATGTCATTACATCATAAACTTCTTTGTGAGGCATCCTTTTAAGCTTGTCTAGCTCACTTTCCCACACTTCCTTTTTGTTTCCACGAAGATGACCAGCCAAAACTTTAAGAACTAATGGAATACCTTGGGCATAATGGACCACCCTTTCACATAGCTCATTGTACTCCATTTGATTATCGTCTTGTTTTCCGACAAGTAAATAAAAAAGTTCAAGAGCTTCGTTGAAACTGAGTTTCGTAAGCTGGTATGTCTCATCAACCTTGTTTGTCTTGAGCACTTGCTCATTTCTAGTTGTTACAATTATTGTACTGCCCGATCCAAAATTTCCAAAATCTCCCAATAGATTTTTTATGTGATCAGAATTATTAACATCATCAAGAACAATGAGAACCTTCATTCGACTGATTCTCCTAGCAATATGTCCTGGCAATGAATTTTGTGTGTAAATTTTCACTTCACATCCTAATAGTTCGGAGAATATTTTTTCCTTCAAAGAAATTATTCCATGTTTGTTTGATTCTTCCCTTTCATGAGCCAAAAAATAACAAGCTTCATATTCAGAATGTAGTTTGTTGAAGACCTCTTCTGCAAGGGTTGTTTTGCCTATACCGCCCATACCCCAAATTCCAATCAGACAAGTGCCTTTTGAATCCTTTTTTATCCATGATTCTATTGTTGCAATTTTTTCATCAATTCCAACAAGTTCTTTTGCAACAAACAGGGGTTTAGCCAACCCCTTCAGCACAACATTGGCAATTTCTTCAACCAGTTCAAAATCACATCTATATGACACAGAGAGAAAGTGTTTTAAAATCAATGTTGTCAGAATATATTCAAATGTACAACTCAGTCATAATGCAATGGACTAACAAAGCATAATTGGTTCCATCTGAAACAATCACAGCGGTATTGGCTAAAATTACGTTACCATGGAAAATGTTAAGTATACATTCTGCTGAAAACAATTTAATATATACAAAGGTTACATCGCTTTGCAACCTCAACAACCATGTATTATGTATATGATAATTATATAACAGCTAGAAAATATGAAACATTAACAGAAAAACAAAAAAGCTTACGGAAATTTTGACGAATCAATTCCAGATAAATCAGCAGAATGCTTCAAGGCATCTTTCCAGATTTGTACCTTGTTCTGATAATTTAGTTCATGCTCAACAAATGCATTTTCATAAGTCCGCAATTGATGTCGTACATCTGTGGGTTGCACATTGTAGAAAACAGGGATCACAGTCCGTTCATACTTGTCTCTGCACTCAAGGATTTTCTCTAGTTCCTCTAAGCACCAACGAGAAGAAGCATAATGTGGTGAGAATATGATCAACAGGATGTCTGATCGTTCAATTGCTTGAAAAAGTGATGGTCCTATTTCATGTCCCCTCTGAAGTTCAGCATCTATAAAGGCACATATTTTCTTTCTTTCAAAAGCACCAATCAAATGGCTAAGAAGCGTGTGGCGGATGTCCTCACCCCTGAAGCTAACAAAAACATCATACTTTATTTGAGGAGTGTTGTTCTCTGAGGATTTTTCCTCCACCCAGTACTTCAGTTTCTTAGGCGAATGGTACTTCAGTTCCTTAGGCGAATGGTTGTCTAACAGTGGTTTCTCCCTGTCACGCCTCAGTCTTTTGGTAGCCTTGTTGTGTGACATGGTTTTACCTCTACACCCTTCAGTGAAATAACAGAGACAGTGAAAAACATAGCACAATGTTATCACCTAGAGCCAAAAAGTTAGAGCATCTTTAATTACTCATTTGACACCAGAGTTATACAGACTGTACTTCCACTTCTTATACTAGAAAATTATTCATTTGGGATTTTATATATACATTTTTGTTCAGTCCATGTGAATTTTGACTCCAGGAACTAAAAAATAGTGAATAGTATCCATAAAAAAGATTAAATATGCTATATAGAAACTACAATTTCGAAGCAAAAAAACATAAAGGTTGCGTAATTATAGAAATCAACACAGTATGTTCCGTTTCAAAATATATCAGAGGATTACATCAGAATAGGTAACTGGAAAGAAAACAGAGTTAAAAACGAAGTAGAAAAAAATGGAATTTATGAAACTTAAATAAACTATATATATGAGAAGCTAGAAATGAGTAGGAAGAGAGTTTCACATGAAACATACAATACCTGCAGCTTCTTCTTGATTAGCAAATTCAGAAATTAAGCCTTAGGTATTGTGTACCAACTCTTCAGTTTTCCCAAAAACACCAGCCTTGGGAAAATGAGAGTAGAGCAATCAATAACAGTCCAAACAAACACGGGGTTTGACCCTGGCATAAGAACAAAAACAAGAATCACAAGATTTCGCTATTGCGGCCCAAACCCAATATTAGGGGTAACAAACCCTCGAACCCTCGATGTGAAGAGAACTCTCATGGCGACGAAGCTTCAGAGGAGAAACATGAGAAAAGAAAGCAAGCGCGAGGAAGAGGAGAAGAAAGAAAGATCGAGAGAGAGGAGAGCTTCGAAGGTAAGCATAAAAGAACTGTATTCTCTTTTAATCTCTATATTCTTCATCTCTTCTTTGTACATGAAGGAGATCTATTTATAATCTCCGAAAACAAACCCTAACTAATTAACAGACAGCCCTAACCAACGATTAACATAAAACAAAACATAAAACAGAAAACCCTAGATCTAGGGGGTTTTCAATATTCGCCACATGAAAATTTAAAATATGGGTATTTACACCCTTCTACGGAAGAACGAAAAATAATTTCACGGTCAGAAGATTTATTTTTTCACTCTTTTGTAATAAAAAAATGAAATTTCTCTCTAATAGAAAAATTTGTATTTTTCTCTCCGTAGCAAAATATATAGTCACTTAAACCACAAAAATCCACATACACATTTCTTTACGGTCAGATTTTAAACTTTAATTAGTTTTATGAAGTCGTTAACTTCCACTTTAGGATGCACCGGTATTTTAACTTAGGTAATGTATTTGTATGTGACACATATCCATATCCGATATTTTAGAATACATTGTTGTGAAATATCTAATTTATAAAGTTGTGGTACAATATAAAAAAAATTTTGAATAATGATCAATTTTAGTAACACAAATAATTAGTCACTATATAGTGATTAATTTAAGTATCAATTTAAAAACTAAAAATTATTGGCAACTAAAATAGTTCCAAAAAATTATAATTAGTCTCTAAATTGATAATTAAAATAATTTTTATTATGAATTGATTTCTAAATTGATCACTAACATTAGTTACCAAGATTTTGACTACCAAAATAATTGGTCACTAACATTAGCTACTAAGGTTTTGACTACCAAAATAATTAGTCTGTAAATTGATCTCTAACATATTTTTTGTTACTAAAATTGGTCATTATTTAAGAGTTTTCCTATAATGGTATTTTTATGATGACAATAATTTATAATTTTTATGTTGATAACTTTAGTACACATAGTTTTAACTTTGATTAACACAACAATAATAATATATTTATTATGTTTTTAAGAATTATAGTACCCATTTTTCAATATTCAGATATCGCGTATTTATCACGTATTGCGTCCTATTATTTTCAAAATAAATGTATCGACGTATCGGATACGTGTCGTATTCGATATACGTATCGTATCCGTGCATTATAGGTAAAAACCAATAATAAATGCGGAATGGCTGCAACTTTCGTTATATTCGTCTTTCAAATAAAAAATTAATAAAATTTAGGGTTAAATATGTTTTTATCCCTCAAGTTTTAGTCAATTTTGGAATTAGTCCATCTTCGAAACTTTATACCAATTTAGTCCTTCATCTTTAGAAATGTGTAGATTTAGTCATTCTTAACAAATTTTGTTAAGTTTATTTGACATTTTAGACGCATTTTATGATAATATTTGAGTTAACATTGAAGCGAAAATGTATCAAACGGTGTAAATAATTCAAATACTATCTTGAAATGTGCTTGAAACGTAAGAAAAACTTAACAAAATTTGGTTAAAATGACTAAATTCACGCATTTTTAAAGATGAAGGACTAAATTGGTCAACAATTTTGAAAAGTGACTAATTTAAAATTTCACTGAAACTCGAGGGAAAAAAAACATATTTAACCCTAAAATTTATGTTCATTCATGATACACAAGGTAGTTTTTTGTCTAACATCAAAACAATTTAAACAAAACATACAGGTATGTATGTTTATTTGTCATTTATGCTTAGAACATTATAACCAAGAAAAAGAAAAGCTTCGGGTGTTCTTGTTCTTCGATCAAAATCATAATTACATTTCCATAAGAATGTTAATCTTTATTCAAATGATTATTTAATTTAAATTGAAAAACATAAAATATGAATTAGAGAAAGAATACATTTTCAGGCAGGTTAGAGTCAAGGAAGACAACTGCAACATTCCAATACCAATTTTAACTAAAGTGATGGCAGATTGGATTTTTAAATATTTAATCTACATCTAATAAAATAGATTTCATCTATAATTAAAATTTAGTTGATCTAGTTAAAATAAATATGGATTAAAATCTAGATTCATTTTAACTAGATCAATTAAATTTGGACTTTTTTAATCCAATTTAAATTGGATTAAAATTATATTTAATCTACTTGGTCAATAAAATTAAATTAAATGAGATTGATGTAATATATTAGGTTCATTAGATATGGGTTTGACAGACTCGATTCAATCATTCATCTTAGGTCAACTCACACCGACCTTTCGATTTAGGCCGACTTCACTCGACCTTAAGTCCAGGTTGACTTGGCTCGACTTTCGGCCGAGATTGACTCAACCAACCCTCACTCGGGGTCGAGGTCGACTGAGTCAGTCCAAAATGAAAGTCGATTGAGCTAGCCTTAGTTGAATTCCGGTCTACGACGACTCGGCCAAATTTGGCTTGGGCTGACTTGGCTAAATTTGGCATAGCCAACTCTGCCTAATTTTAGCTAGTCTGACTCGGTCGAATTCAGTCGTTAGAGATTCAGTCAAATTTCAGCCAATGTCGAGTAGGCTGATATTCCGTGCTGAATTTTGTGCAGGCCAACTCTGCGAATTTCAACCTAGGCTGTGTGTGGGACAACTCTACTGAATTTAGACCTGGGTTGTGTGTGTGTGTGTGTTATAAGACAATGACGACTTGGTCAAATTTCTACCGAGGTTAGCTCTGTTAAAACTGATGTGTCTAATATAACCCAACCAAGAGGGGTTGAATTGGTTATTTTGGTTTTTCAATGAATTTAAGGGAATCTTGATCACTATCTTTAATCTTTACAACGAGTAAATCAAAAAGTTCAAGAGCTTCGTTGAAACTAAGTTTCGTCAACCTTGTTTGTCTTGAGCACTTGCTCATTTCTAGTTGTGACAATTACTGTACTGTCTGATCCAAAATTACCAATATCTCCCAATAGATTTTTTATGTGATCAGAATCATTAACATCATCAAGAACAATGAGAACCTTCATTCGACTGATTCTCCTAGTAATATGTCCTGGCAAGCAATTTTTTGTGTAAATTTTCACTTCACATCCTAATAATTCGGAGAATATTTTTTCCTTCAAAAAAATTATTCCATGTTTGTTTGATTCTTCCCTTTCATGAGCTAGAAAATAACAAGCTTCATATTCAGAGTGTAGTTTGTTGAAGACCTCTTCGGCAAGTGTTGTTTTGCCTATACCTCCCATACCCCAAATTCCAATTAGACAAGTGCCTTTTGAATCTTTTTTTATCCATGATTCTATTGTTGCAATTTTTTCATCAATTCCAACAAGTTCTTTTGCAACAACCAGGGGTTTAGCCAACCCCTTCAGCACAACATTGGCAATTTCTTCAACCAGTTCAAAATCACATCTATATGACACAGAGAGAAAGTGTTTTAAAATCAATGTTGTCAGAATATATTCAAATGTACAACTCAGTCATAATGCAATGGACTAACAAAGCATAATTGGTTCCATCTGAAACAATCACAGCGGTATTGGCTAAAATTACGTTACCATGGAAAATGTTAAGTATACATTCTGCTGAAAACAATTTAATATATACAAAGGTTACATCGCTTTGCAACCTCAACAACCATGTATTATGTATATGATAATTATATAACAGCTAGAAAATATGAAACATTAACAGAAAAACAAAAAAGCTTACGGAAATTTTGACGAATCAATTCCAGATAAATCAGCAGAATGCTTCAAGGCATCTTTCCAGATTTGTACCTTGTTCTGATAATTTAGTTCATGCTCAACAAATGCATTTTCATAAGTCCGCAATTGATGTCGTACATCTGTGGGTTGCACATTGTAGAAAACAGGGATCACAGTCCGTTCATACTTGTCTCTGCACTCAAGGATTTTCTCTAGTTCCTCTAAGCACCAACGAGAAGAAGCATAATGTGGTGAGAATATGATCAACAGGATGTCTGATCGTTCAATTGCTTGAAAAAGTGATGGTCCTATTTCATGTCCCCTCTGAAGTTCAGCATCTATAAAGGCACATATTTTCTTTCTTTGAAAAGCACCAATCAAATGGGTAAGAAGCGTGTGGCGGATGTCTTCACCCCTGAAGCTAACAAAAACATCATACTTTATTTGAGGAGTGTTGTTCTCTGAGGATTTTTCCTCCACCCAGTACTTCAGTTTCTTAGGCGCATGGTTGTCTCACACTGGTTTCTCCCTGCCACGCCTCAGTCTTTTGGTAGCCTTGTTGTGTGACATGGTTTTACCTCTACACCCTTCAGTGAAATAACAGAGACAATGAAAAACATAGCACAATGTTATCACCTAGAGCCAAAAAGTTAGAGCATCTTTAATTACTCATTTGACACCAGAGTTATACAAACTTTACTTCTACCTCATATACTCAAAAATTATTCATTTGAGATCTTATATAGACATACATTTTTTTTCAGTCCATGTGAATTTAAACTATAGGAAATCAATAATATTGAATAGGATCCATAAAAAAGATTACATATGCTATCATAGAAACTAAAATAGATTATTTTGAAGTAAAACAAAAAGCATCTAGTTTGTGTAATTATAGAAATCAAAAGAGTAAATAAATCAATACAGTATGTTCCGTTTCAAAAAAAAAATCAGAGATCAGCACAATATGTATGAGCCACAAGGTAATTGGAAAGAAAACAGAGTTAAAAATGAAGTAGAAAAGAATGGAATTTATGAAAATTAAACTACATCTATGACAACTTAAAATGAGTTGGAGAGTTTCAGATGAAAAATACAATACCTGCTGCTTCTTTTTGATTAGCAAGTTCTCAAAATAACCCTTCCTTATTCTGTATCAACTCTTCAGTTTTCACGCACTCACCTATTGTACAACTTTGGGAAAATAAGACTGCAGAGCAATCAATAACAGTCCAAACACAGGGTTTGACCCTGGCATAAGAAAGACAAAATTAATTATGACAAGATTTATCCGCATAAGAATTAAAAAGATGGGTATTTACACCCTTCTCCTTGGTAAGAACGAAAAAAAAATTCCACAGAAGTTCATTTTCCTTCTACTATAAATAAAATAAAATGAAATTTCTCTCCTATAGAAAAAACTGTATCTTTCTCTCCGTAGGAAAATATATATCGTCACTCAAACCACTAAAATTTACACACACATTTCTTTAGAATTAGATTTTAAACTTGTCTAATTAGTTAGCTCCAAAAGTAAAACCAGTAATGACTGTGCAACTTTCGTTATATTTGTCTTTCAAATAAAGAATTAATAAAACGAAACTGATATTTCAACAAAAAAATTTGACAAATTTTTGACAATGTTGATGTGGCAGCGCATTTTTTTAATTTTTATTGCGAAAATGTTTAAGTTACACGTGCAACAGAATTAATGGAAACTGAAAATAAAAACTTACTTGGAGAGAGAAAGTGAAGAAGAGAGAAAGGGGAAAGCGAGGGTGCGAAGTGAGAAACAGAGTATTGAGAGAGAGGAAGCAAGTAGTGTGGTCGTCGGAGGTTTGTGGTTCAGAGACCGTCTCGCCATCAAGCATTTCGTCGTCTTCAGTGGAGGATACTTATAGTATTCGCATAGACTATCCCTATCATCCAAACCGTGGCATTTGGAGTTGGTAGTGGGTTTGCGAACTTTGCGGCCACCTTCCGTCGTCGACGGCAAGCATTTCGTGGTCCTTATCGTTGCATTATAAGTTTTTTTTGCTCCCATTTGACATTTTCGTACTATGTTGGATGATGATGAAGTTAATTTCATTTTCGTCAAGTTTTCATTTATTGTGCAAAAAACTTGTATTGTCAAACAATGTAAGCCAAATGGGCTAGGAGATATGCAAATATCTATAAAGGTAAGTTTGGACCACAAACATTTCGTCTTTTTTGTGGACATCCTTCAAATAATATTTGGACTTGACCCAACGACAGGATACCAGTGCAACTGTGTGAGCTACTGTTCATAGGAAGGTGCTACTTCATCCAGATTTTGAAAAAGATCTTAAAGTGGGAGCCGTTTTGCTTTTGCACACAGTAAATACATATGTTGCCAACCTTATTCAATGGTTTAGAATAATCTGTCCACAACGCTTAACACGATTTCGCTGACATGATTATGTTTTGTAATAGGTTGCAGCTTTCAGTCCCCGTCCACGACTTTGCTATGTCAACATAATTGTCTGCAACATTGTGAAAGTGTGAGTGAGAACCTTAAATTTTGTCAATGAAATATTGTCCTCTGTTTTCCACAACATCAATTTATATACATTTTGTCGTTCTTCCAAAGTAGATCTTCAAGGCAGACATATGTGAACCAACGGATGAGCTTGTTCATGCTACTTTGAAGCCTGACATTGTCCTCCACCCATCCATGGATCCGAAGGTTGATGAATTATTACGGAAACTTGTGAAACCGTCCACTGTCACCAACAACACTGACCATGGCTAAGGTTCCTCTGCCACTCATGGTACCTCCTCAAGCACTCAAGGTGCGCCAACAACGAACCAGGGAATAGAATAGACAAATTCCATTACTGTGGTGCTTAGTATTGTCAAAATTACTTTATTTCCATTAGGATGTTCCTTAGTTTGCTGCTTTGACGTTATATTTTGTGTCTATTACTTTGCTGTTTAGTATTGTCGCTATTGTTCGTCGTTTCAAAACTTAAAGTGGTTTATTCAGTAAAGCTATGTTAAACATCATTCTGGGGAGTACCGCATATGTATGTGGGGAGCTACAATATACTTTATGTTTATAAAGTTCCAGGTTTCACTAAACTTAATTTAATTAATCACTTTGGAACATTGAACATTCATTCAGTCTCTCAAAATGTAATTTCTATCATCCAATGGCCATTCGAAGGAGTAGTTGTCTAACTTCACTATAGGGAAAAAACAGTAATGTAACCAAAGTGGGGACTTACTCATAACTATGTGGAGAGTAACGTCAACATTTATTATGACAAGTTGCAGATTTTAATAATCGTTATTTAAACATCATATTTTGATCACATAATTCCTTCATTGACTAAGAAAATAATTTCCATCATCCAAATATGATGGACTTAAGTGGGTGGGTGGTTTGTCAAACTGAACAATAGACAAAAAACACAACTCAAACAAAAGTGGGGAGTAAGGAATAACTTTATAGGGCGTTAGGTGCAACTTTAATTCCATACACTGCAAACTTCAGTAAAGGTGATTTATATATTGTATTTGGATTCTTGGTCTTGCATTCATTGACTTACAAACCCAAAAAACAATAATATTCATGAACTAAATTGGATGGTTTAAGTAACAAGACAGAACCCAAATTACACAACTCAACAACAAGTGGGGAGTTAGGCATATCTAAGTGGGGAGTTACGGGCAAGTTTTGGTCTGTACAGTACAGACTTCAGTAAAGTTCATTTATATACGGTATTTGGATCATTGCTCTTTCATTCAATGACTTACAAAGTCTTCTCCATCCACCAATCTCCATGAACTAAAGTGGGTGCGTTGTCGAACAAGACAGAACCCAAAAAACACAAATCAAAAAAAAGTGGGGAGTAAGGCATACCCATGTGGGGAGTTACGTTTAGGTTTTTGTCTGTACAGTGCAGACTTCAGTAAAGTTCATTTATATACGGTATCTGGATCATTGCTCTTCCATTCAATGACTTACAAAGTCTTCTCCATCCCCCAATCTCCATGAACTAAAGTGGGTGCTTTGTCAAACAAGACAGAACCCAAAAAAAAAAAAACAAATCAAAAAAAGGTGGAGAGTAAGGCATACCTATGTGGGGAGTTACGTGCAAGGTTTTGTCTGTACAGTGCAGACTTCAGTAAAGGTCATTTATATACGGTATTTGGATCATTGCTCTTTCATTCAATGACTTACAAAGTCTTCTCTATCACCCAATCTCCATGAACTAATATGGTTGCTTTGTTGAACAAGACAGAACACAAAAAATACAAATAAAAAAAAAGGGAGTAAGGCATACCTATGTGGGGAGTTACATGCAGGTTTTTGTCCGTACAGTGGAGACTGCAGTAAAGGTCATTTATATGGTATTTGGATCATTGCTCTTTCATTCAATCACTGACAAAGTCTTCTCCATCACCCAATTTCCATGAACTAAACTGGGTGCTTTGTCGAACAAGACAGAACCCAAATAACACAAATAAAAAAAAAGGGAGTAAGGCATACCTATGTAGGGAGTTACGTGCAGGTTTTTGTATGTACACTGGAGACTGCAGTAAAGGTCATTTATATGGTATTTGGGTCATTGCTCTTTCATTCAATCACTGACAAAGTCTTCTCCATCACCCAATCTCTATGAACTAAATTGGGTGCTTTGTCGAACTAGACAGAACCCAAATAACACAAGTCAAAACTAAGTGGGGAGTAAGGCATAACTATGTGGGGAGTTACATGTAAGTTTTTGTCTGTACAGTGCGGACTGCAGTAAAGGTCATTTATATGGTATTTGGATCATTGCTCTTTCATTCAAACACTGACAAAGTCTTCTCCATCACCCAAGCTCCATGAACTAAACTGGGTGCTTTGTCAAACAAGACAGAACCCAAATAACACAAGTCAAAACTAAGTGGGGAGTTACGAATACCTATGTGGGGAGTTACGTGCAATGTTTTGCCTGTACAGTGAAGACTTCAGTAAAGTCATTTATATACGGTATTTGGATCACTGCTCTTTCATTCAATTACTTCCAAAGTCTTCTCCATCCCCCAATCTCCATGAACTAAAGTTGGCGCTTTGTCGAACAAGACAGAACCCAAAAAACACAAATCAAAAAAAAGTGGGGAGTAAGGCATACCTATGTGGGGAGTTACATTTAGGTTTTTGTCTGTACAGTGCAGACTTTAGTAAAGGTCATTTATATATGGTATTTGGATCATTGGTCTTTCATTCAATGACTTACAAATTCTTCTCCATAACTCAATCTCCATGAACTACAGTGGGTGCTTTGTCAAACAAGACAGAACCCAGAAAACACAAATAAAAATAAAGTAGGGAGTAAGACATAATTATGTGGGGAGTTACATGCAAGTTTTAGTCTGTACAGTGCAAACTTCAGTAAAAGTCATTTACATATGGTATTTGGATCATTCATTGATCGATTCAGTAATTTACAAAGTCCTTATCCATCATTCATGCACTGGCTTACATTCACACAAATGAAAATTTACTACTTCAATATTTCCCGATATCCTTTTTCTTTTAACAAATGTCCCAAGATAATATTAAATGGGTAGTTCCAATTGTTTTAGTACGGACTTCTGCTCAATATTGTTGTTTCAATCACTCCCCTCACTCTCTCGTCGTCTCTATCTGTCTCTCTGGTACTCTGGCGACACGGTGTCGGAACTAACTTTTCTCTCTCTCATTCTCGTTCTCGCTTTCCAGTTTCTCTCTTTTTCGCTTTCTCCCGTCCTCTTATTAAAATTTCACTTTCAATTTTAATTCTGTCGCACGTGTGAACTTACATTTTTGTAATAAAAATTTAAAAAATGCATTGCCACTTCAACATTGTCAAAACCTTGTCAAATTTTTTTGTTGAAATATCATTTTCATTAATAAAATTTATCATCATTCATGATACACTAGGTATACTTCTGTCAAAATCAAAACAAATTTGAACAAATCTTACGGTTCACACGTCTTTTCGGCTTAGAGGATTATAAGAAAAAGATAAACTTCCAGTGTACTTGTTCTCCGATCAAAATTATAATTACATTTCCATAAGAATGCCAAACCTTACTGAAATGAATATTAAAATTTAATTGAAAAACAATATAAAAACACAAAACTGAAGGTAGTTTTATCAAATACATAAACATGAATTGGATAAACATTACATTTTCTACGTAATTTTTGGCTGGGTAGAGCACTTCCAGGGAACAAAATTTGGAACCTAAAGGTCAGCAAATACAACTGCAACATTCCAAAACCGATTCCAACTTCCAAGAAGAAAAACTCCGCACAATGATCCTCCCCGGTTTCAGCATCATGCATCCTACTGCAGATTGAAAAGTTGAGCAGGCCAACTACGTTTCTGACCATCAGGACTAACACCAGCAGCTTCTAAGGAAATGTCAATGCTGCGATGCTCTGTAGAACGGACAATGCTAATGCGTAAATCGATATTTACAGCTGGATACACCTCAGTGCCAATTGCTTCTAGTCTACCCCTCTTTTCTTTTCCAAACCCCATTGCAATAGGTTCTCTAAAGGTTAAGATCGTTTGCGACCAATGTGTTCTTGGGGTATAAGGGGATGTGGATAACACAGAAGGTGTTTCCCGGCAAAATCTCCTCGTAAAACCGGTTTCAAACCATAGGACAACACCGTAGCACCAGCACCATGTTGCTGAAGCACTTGGTTTCAATTCCAAAGTAGTAGTTGCAGTGAAATCCACTTCATTGGGCTTCATGGTTGCCAAGTCAAAAGACTGGAGAATAAAAGAAAAAAAAACATTTCAACAGTCAGTGTGCAACTATAGACTGGGTTATAAATTTATCATGAAAAATATCCTGGACAGTTGTCCCCAGCCCTGGGAAAAAAATAAGAAAAGATATTGCTTGGCATAGCCCACGTACATGTACTAGTTAATATCACAGTGAAGAAGGAATAAAAATGAGTAATGTATCAAGAAATGCATGATACTTTTTAACAGTTGCAGTTTAGAAAACATGGGAGGGGCCACTTCTTGTTGGTTAAAATAATTTAAACCAAAACAATATATCGACAAGTTTATGACACGAGTACATGCGGTTCACACAAGGTACACTTCAGCTACTTTAGAATTGCAAGATAACCAGTTAAAAACAATAGCCTAAGATAAGATCTTGCAATATCCTTACAGTCATTGGAAAACTATTATTGACTGGATTACAAAAATGGATAAAAATTCACTGCTATACTAATGTCTTTCAAAACATTTACTTATGCCAAAAGCACCAACCTGTAGAATCGCAGAACTGGTAACCAAATCTTGTGAGTCCAGAACATCAACTATAGGAATTTGGGCGGCATCTACGACAAGCTCCTTCCCAATGCAAGACATGTCAAAACCACACACGTTATCCCAAAATGGAAGACTTGTGGCTCCTTTTCCAAATCCTGCAACAAACTAGAAGAGAAAATGGAATGGTAATTTATTCTAGAGAAACTTGCATACCACCTGAAGACAATATTTTGAAAATGAAATGGGTGAGCAATGGACAAAGGAGAGACTCACAATAGTTGCTGTGTCAGGAAGAATGGCACCACCAGGCTTCAACCACCGGTCCCGTGCATAAAGCACTGAACCGAGCATGGATTCATACAACAAGCAATATCCCATCCATTCACTTAGCAATACATCAACACTATGAGGTTGAAGTTCAACTGTTTTATCAATCTCTTCAACCATACCATGAACCACTTCTATGACTCCCTTTTGGAGACCATCAATTCCACTTTGGCTTTTATTCCACCAAAGACCGTTATCCTTTGCAACCTAAATAAAAAAATGGAGAGAGAATGAATATGGAAGTAGACATGTAAGTTTAAAAGGTAATTATAGAAGCTACCAAGTTAATGATCTATACCTGAGATGCCACTGCTGCCATCTTGGCACTAGCCTCAACAGCAATAACCCTGGAAGCTCCAGCTTTTGCCGAAAATAGGCTAAAGAAAGAATAACAACAAAATGTGTCAAGCTTAAAAATGGCAGGGCAATCAAATAAAGTAACTTATAAGCACAGGCCACCAAAACCCAGAATATGCATTTATAGCAGCCATAGGCCACTTTCAGTTTTTTTTTTTTTTTTACTCACGAAGTTTAGTATCAAAATAACAAATGAGCATTGGCATAAGAATATACAAAATTAGATTCAACATAGACTTTGTAAAAGCTGCAATGACACTATTTATGGTTGGTATGACAATAACCTTGTGTTTCTAACTTATATGTACAATTTTGGTAAAGAATTTTCTTTACAAAAGGTTTTTACTTTGACATCATCCTCCTACCATTAATTATAGATTGCATATTATATATTGAGAAAAGTCAAGGATATTTCTCACCTGAGGATTCCAGTTCCACAACCAACATCCATAACAACAGCCCCCTTTAGTAGGGAGGGATTCTTCAAAATTGCTTGACCATAGGCATCCATTCTCACCTATATAAATATTGATATTATTTCAATAAAATGGTTATACCATGGTGAAAAATCTTCAATTTTTGCCAACTTATTGTAGATAGTTAAACAACAAATTACTTAAACTAAGCCAACAAATGCAAAGCACATCTTATACCTTATCACTTAACATCTCTCGATGGATACCGAATGAACTGTATGAACCAAAATAACTTTCATTGACCTTCTTAATATGCTTTGCAATGTGATTTTGAGAATTAGCAATTAAAGGTCCCTTTTTTGGATCCTTATCACTGCACAAAGCATGTCCCATTGAGTCTTCACCATTAACAATCTCCCTTTTTGAAGAACTATCCTTATTCAAATGATTAATAGATACAGAAGCATCATGATCGTCAGAGATTCTCTCATCAATGTTCATCAAATCCTTTATAAGATCTTCATCAATTGGTGGAATTTGCTCATCTTCACCTTCTTCGTCACATTCACCAAAACTGTACAGCAGAGAATCATCTTGCATGAAAGGTATTAGATATCTATCATCATTCCATAGAGCCTTTATCTCATTAAAGTCAACTAGATCATGCAGATGATTCTGCAAGTCACGCTTGCCTTGACATGTTAATCCACAACTCCAACATTTGTTCTCTGCCACCTAGAAATAAAAATTCGAAGAAAACACCAGTTAGCAAGACAACTTAGACATGAGAGATAATCCACACATCTGAAATTTTGTATATAGTCCACATATAAAATGACCAATTAACATTGAAGGATTATTTAAAATAGAATTAACAAAATTAGAACACCTCCATTTGCTAAATAAAAACTTTTAATACAGTAATATGATTCTCTTCAAAAAAATTCACAACATACAAAAACATTTAATCAACATTCTTTTAAGCTATAATAATACTTTAATCAATATAAAAGGGAATTGAAAAAACTAAGACACTTAGCTACGTCTGAAAGCAGGACTAGGACTAAAAGAGTATAATAAAAACTATAATAAAATTAGAACACCTCCTTTATAAATTCACACCAGAGTGAAAGGTCAAAAGAGGGAAATCTACATGAACAAACCCAAATTGATATCGAATAGAACAAGTAATAACCACCAAAATCATTATAAACTGCCATTTTAAAATCTTAAAATCCAAAATTTCTCTCAATTCCATTTCCTTATTTCTAAAACTCCTAACCTCAAGAAAAATAATAACAGAATTCGGATTCTCTTTGGTCAGCAAAGCAATGTCATGTTATGAGAAAATAACGGCAAGCAGTAGTATGATTGCTCGTCTTTCTCTTTAAGAGAAGATCCTATGAAGAATGATAATAACACACTCTGGATTATAGTTTAAAATTTATTTAAAACTCAATGAAGACCAAGCTAATACAGGAAAAAAACTACAAAGATCCTAATTTCAGGACCCCTTCTAATTCTTATTAAGTGTTCACCAAACAATCACAAACAAAACCACCAAATTTTATGATTCCTAACAAAGTTTAAATTAAAAGAGTGTGCTTAAAAGTAACGTGTTGCTAGCATTTCTAAAGATCCTAATTTAATTATGAAAATGTGCTAACTCAGAAAAGCACAAAAGAAAAGAAAAGAAAACGATAAGCTCACCTGAGAGCGAACGAAGTTGATGAGCTTGAAGGAGGCATAGAAATCCAGGTTGAGACTTGCTCTAATCGCGTGGAAATCGAAATGGTGAAGGGAGGCGCAATGATCGAACAAGGAACTGCACGAACTGTACTGGGAGTCACAGAAGAGACACGTGAATTCCGATTCTCGCTCTCCTTCCCAATCGTCCCATGCTTCTTCTTCTTCTTCTTCGCTATCTTCGTCTTTTTCTTCTTCTTCCATTCTGTACGGTTCCTTTTCTTCTCTCTTTTGCTTATCGATGGATGCCATGAGTGAAAAAACGCTTAAACCCTGTCAAAAACCCTAAAGCGTAGGAACTTTGCGTATATATATTCTGCTCGCGTTCAACAAATATTTTTAGCATAAATATTTATTTAAAAAATAGAGAGAATATATTTATTAAAATAAGTTAGAAAACTGTTTAATTATAGAACAAGAAAATTAAATAAATACATAAAAAAAAATTTACTTATTTTATTAAAAAATAGTGGGTTAAATATGTTTTTGGTCCCTCAAGTTTCAGTGAATTTTGGAATTAGTCCCTCATCAAAACTTTATACCAATTTAGTCATTCATCTTTCAAAATGTGTGAATTTAGTCCTTTTAACCAAACTTTGTTAAGTTTATCTGATGTTTCAAGCGCATTTCATAATAGTATTTAAGTTAACATTGAAGCCAAAATGTGTCAAACAGTGTAAATAATTTAAATATTAATATGAAATGCACTTGAAACATCAGATAAACTTAACAAAATTTGATTAAAAGGACTAAATTCACGCATTTTGAAAGATGAAGGACTAAATTGGTCAAAAGTTTTGATGAAGGACTAATTCCAAATTTCGCTGAAACTTGAAGGACCAAAAACATATTTAACCCAAAAATAGTAAGTAGAAACATACTCAACCACGATGTTTCTTATCCTAAAACAAACAAAAATGTGTTATAGTATTTAGATTCATGAGTTCTAAAACATTAGTCTTCTAAAATTACGTGAATTTTAACTAATATATATGTCATTTAAAATATTTTAATTTTTCAGTTTTTTTTTTTCTTTTTAAATATAAACAATTGTCTACTACTTTTTGTCTTAACAACATAATATAAGAATATTATTCAAAAATTTTAGATCATGTTAAATTTAGTTTGATTTCAAAACAAATAATTTTTCGAGTTAACTTTTATTTAAGAGCCTAATTAAAGGGTTTAAGTTATGTAAAGGTTTTTAATAACTAAATTTCATTTTTATAAAATCATCAACTTTCTACAATCAAAATCTTCTAAACTATCTTAGCCTTCTCTTAGCTTATTTCATTTGTTCTTCATGTTCTAAAAGATCAAGAACCATAGTTGTTTTCTTTGTGAGGAGTTTTACACAACAGATCGATCAAAAAGTCAAATAAAGTAAGTCTTATATTTTTCTTCTTTTAAGATCAAGTCATGCATGTGACTTAAGACTGTTCTTGATAACTCTTTGTTGCTCTCTTTTGGTCTTAATGGTAGGCTTAGAACTCTAATCAGGGTTTTTGTTGTTAGTGTAAAGGATCCAATGTGTTTTGGTGCTTTAGAAAAATCCTTGTTTGAGATAAAAGTCTTTGACTAAGGTGAGGGGAGCTAATTATAGCTCTTGCATGTTTAATCTTGTTTTGGAATGGTTGTTGTGCTATGGATGTAATGGTATGTTGAAGTTGGTGTATTGGTCTTCGTATTGAATTGTGATTTTGGATTGAATTAGAAAAATGTGATTTTCAATAAGATGTTTTGAGATGTGAAAATTGGACTCAATCTATAAACTGTCGGGTGGATAATTAGTTATTTAGAATGAAATTGATTTGTTGTTGTCTTGAAGGAATTTGAATGAACGTTAAGTGTGTCTTGAATTGGTGGTATGGTGGAATACATAGTTAATTGAGTAACATTTCTTATAAGATTAAATTGGGGTTTGAGTGAACTTGTGATTTGGGTATTTTGTGGTTGAAATGGGTGGTTATCATATGTTTTCAAAAGTTATGTGATGTGGGTGAAGCATAAGATGGGTAATTGTGGTGTGGCACAGTCAAAATTGCAGGATTTTGGGTGTCTGCGTGATGCAGACTCTTTGGGCTAGCCCCCCGCTCGTTGGTCAAGCTAGATTTTTCGTTATGAGTCATTTTGGAAAAGTTGGGATGTTCGTTTCGTTAATTGTTGGATTGAACTAAAATTTTGATAGTTGATCCTAGGCACATGAATCTTTAATCTGACTGTTGGAATCTTTGAACGAGTGTAGTTAGAAAAGTTACTCTCTTATGATTGCTTTATTTTAGGTTAGAACATTTCTACTTGATGGGTTAATAGGTTGTTACATATTGTTGTCATCTTGGTTAATTTTGATATAAAAGTTTGTATTCTGAGAATGATAAATGTGTTTGATATGAAGTGTAAGACATTTCAATGTGATGAAATAAATTATATATATACTTTCTGGATATGTGTTATGAAAATATGAATGAAGAGGAAATAAATGATGAGTATAAAAAATATGAAAGGTTTCAGGGAAGTTATATCATATATAAAAGTGTTAAATATGTTTTTGGTCCCTGAACTTTCAATGAAAATAGAAATTAGTCTATTCTTGAAACTGTGGTCCAACTTAGTGATCCAACTTTAAAAATGTGTGAATTTAGTCCTTTTAACCAAAATTTGTTAAGTTTATTTGATATTTCAAACGCATTTCATGATTGTTTCTTAGCTAACATTGAAGCGAAAATATGTCAAACGGTGTAAACAACTCAAATGTTATTATAAAACGCGTTTAAAACGTCAAATATACTTAACAAAATTTTATTAAAAGCATTAAAACCATATATTTCTAAAGTTTAAAGACTAAATTGGACCAAAGTTTCGATGAGGAACTAATTCCAATTTTCACTAAAAATTAAGGGACTAAAAACATATTTAAACCTATATAAAATGATATGAGAGGAAAGAAATATCTAGTACAACATGTAGTACTTTTTAACATAACTTATAAATTATGTCTTATACAATGTGTAAGACTCGGAAAAATTAAATAAATAATTCATTTAATAATTGCAAGGGCGGGAATCCCTAATTTAATTAATGCGGAGAAAAGACAAGAAACAATACTAGCTCAAGTGGTTAAGAGTATAGGTTAATGGACTTAAATGATATTTTCGTTTTTTGTGAGTAAAGGGCCATTATTAGGGTAATAATTATGAGAGGGAGGAGAGTGTTAGGGGGTGGGGGTTGTTAAGAGTGCACTAAAACGTGAGAAAGGAGATTGTGGAGAATTTTCTGCAAAGGCTAAGAGGGGACTTGAAGTTATAGCAATTTTGGTACAAAGAGGCGCCCTTAAAGTGCATTGGAGCAAGGAATCCAAGTTAAGGGATATGTGTATTGTGCTTTTAAATATATCTGTTGTTTTTGGTGTGTTGTGTTTATGCATGGTTTCTACTTCGTTTTCACTGATTTACGTGTAATTCTAGGAATTTTCCCAAAAACCGTTTAGCGGTGTTCATAGCCCGTTAGGCGACTCATACATCGTTGGCCATATTTTTAGATTTTTTCAGAAACCGCCTGGCGGCCTTGAAGGCCTACTAGTCCACGCAAGACTGAATTGGGGTTTTGGTATTTTTGTTGGTGTCGTGATCAACTGGATTCTTTGGGGATGTTTTTGTTTTGTGTAATGAGTGTTTAAATGCCTCAATTGATGAATTGATGCATGAGTAACTATGATTGTGAATTAGGGTTGGGAAGGAATTGGGAACTTGAGTTCTAGGGAATAAATGGTGTGTAATTAACCATGAGAATCTGGGTGTGGGAATTTTAATTGAAATCAAGTGTAACCAGAGGCATGGTGGAACATGGGTATAAGAAAATGGACAAAGAGAATAAGGTTGGGAAAATTGCGTACTTTGCAGTTGCAAGAGAACCTGTTGGTTCTGGGTTGTTGAGAGGTGGGGTTTCTGAATTTAGAGTTGAATCTCTTCAGTTTAGATATTAATGTAAAAATGGTCCTAAGGGAACTATGGGAAGTTTAAAGCATGGAATCATGTTTGTATGTAAATGTTAAGTGAGTTGAGCATGTGTTAAATTGAAATAAAAGGATATAATAGGGGTTGCTTGTATTTTGACAGTGGCGGTGTATAGTTCCTGTTTTGGGAATTTTCTTTTATGTGCAAATTATACCTTGGTTGGAAATCAATATGGCGTGCTAACTTGGTAAAAGAATATATGTAACAAAGGCTTGTTCAACATTTAAGTGATGGTACGATCTCTACTTGTGAATTCGTTATGTATATGATTGTTTTGGAGTGTGATTCAATCATATTATTATGACCGGATAAGCATTTTAGTGTCATTTGATAGGAATGTCAAAAAAAATCGTACTCGCGGATATCTGCAGATAAAATCCGCAACAGGTAGAAATGATTATTGTAAATGGATACCCACAAATAACGAGTACAAATATTTTTAATACCCGCATGTTAACAGGACGGGTACGGGTATCATAGTATCCGTACATGTGGATACCCGTACCCGCTATACTATAATTTAAATTTTAAAAAAATATGATTCAAATATTAACATATTGATTTTGAATGAGTTATTTTTTTATCAATTAGTTTAAAAAAATCATTTCTTTGTAAACTGTCATTCAAGACTATTTAAATGGGTTATTTAGACTTTGTTTAAAAATTTTGAATGCCATGTATTGTATTTTATTTGAATTTACGATTAAAATATGTTGTTAAATATTTATTTTTATTTTTATTTTAAATATCCGCGGGTACCCGTGGATATCCGTGGATAATAAAAAATTATGCGGGTACCTGCATAACGGATACCCGACGGATATGGGTACGGGTACGGGACGAATAGTTATCCAGCGAGTATGGTACACGGGAGTTATTACCCGTACCATACCCACCCCGTTAACATCCCTAGTCATGGACTACGTGTGTGGTGATTGGGTTCTTTGGAACATGTACTAAAGTGACAAAAACTAATAAGAATGACGCTACTAGTATGGCGCCTAGCGGCACGGGGTGAGCCGTCAGGCGATAGAGGAGGGCCCTAGAACGCGTTTGTCAGTGAGGAGGGTTCCGCCAGGAAATAGCGGCCAAGACAGTGGTCACTGGAACAAGTGGTGCCTGGCGACATGTGGTGCCTGTTAGGCGGTCTGGAACGATATTTCGCCTGGCAACGCTAGAGGGGCGCCAAGCGATACCGAGTGTAGTGTCGTGATGAGTTAGAGGATTTTTACACTGCTTTAGATGAAAGCCTTGAGGAGATGACTTGTTAGGGGGCCCATTCACGAGTTATAGCTTGTAATAGGGAGTTAAACAGGTGGCCATTCTAGGTTGGAGCCTAATGGTATTGGAATTTCAGTGTGAGCGTGCTAGTTATGGCAATTATGACTGGTTCACTTGATTGCTCTTCATGGTCGGAGCCGGTGAAACTGGTAGTCTTGTGATGAATACAGATTGTGGTTCATATTGGGGAGCTTCACTCGGTGTTATAGATTGTAGTTTGTAACTAGATAATTCTCACGTGTGATCTACAAGTGGTGGCTGATAGAAGGTGGAATCACAAGTTGGAGCTTGTGGCAGCAAGAGTCATCTTAAAGATATCATCAAAGGGTGTAGAGTCACGAGGTTCACGGTGGTGGTTGTGATCGCTTGTGTCTGAGGATGGGAGTCCTGAGAGGAGTCATGGGTTTAAACTTAATAGTCGGGTTTTTAGTTTCATTGCATTGTTTCTTTTCTTTTTATTTCAACTCACCCTATCTGCTTATGTTTGGCGATGATCGTGTAACTTGTTACACGAGAGCATATGATGTTTCAGGTGGTACTAGTGATCCTTAGTGTAACGTCCTAGCCGGAAATTACTTATTAAAAAAAATAAGAAAATAAATAAAATAACCACCTCATTTATTAATCATCAATTTCCCAAAAAACGCGAGAAAATTTAAATATTAAAGTCCAACGTGCCAATACAAATATAATAAGTCGTATCAGTACATGTTACAATTAAAATTGTCTATAAAATTATTACATATAAAACCATAGTTCATCATAATGACTAGTGATAAAATCCCTGAGATATCCCCACTCCGTCTCTAAGCATTTGTCTGCTCACCTGCATCAACATCTGCTTTCATGTAACAAGTTACATAATCATCGCCACACACACACAGATAGGGTGAGCTCATTTAAATAAAACCAAACAATATAATATTAAATACAACATCCACAAATTTAAACTCGGTTAGTACACTTTCCCATTTTCTTTTACTTCTTCACTTCCAACACTTGCCTTTAGACGTCTATCATCTCTATACCCTTTAGGTGAGATCAATGATCGATCTTTGATGTACGAGTGTCTACTCGCCCCTCCGACTACAGGCAACCACCTGATAGTCCACACGTCCACAGCATCTCACCGTGACACCAAGTGGAGTTCCCCAAAACAAACCTAAGTTTGTAGTTGTTTCTAGACTACCAAATTTCTATCAGAATCCACTGAAGAGGGCAATCATCCAAAACCTCGTTGTCCGAGCCACAACCTGCACACTCCACTGGACTTCCTAAACCACCAGGTTACAACCTGGAGTGGTCACGTGTTACCCCAATACAAGATACAATCGTAACTGGGCTCCCAATTAAAGCATCGCATCTTGAACATCCCCTAAAGCGGTGTAGAAAACTTTCCTCGCGCACCATCACTGGACCAAAACCACCTGGCGCGCATCTCACGCCGCTAGGGGGAATTTAGCTTTAGACCGCCTGGCGGGCATCACACATCGCCAGGCGCCAAGCGCCTACATAATCAACACTGCACCGTCATCGCCTGACGGACACCATCTTCCACCCTATGTCGCCAGGCGCCAGTCTTCTTCCAGGTCTTCTGCTACACCGACTCCGCCTGGCGGAACCATCCTTACCGCCAGACGCGCTGTGTTAACAGTGGCCACTGCCATTGATTGAAGGTCCTACCGCCTGGCGGCTCGCTCATGCCGCCAGGCACCATACCAGTAGCGTAATGCTATTGGTTTTTTGGCACCTAAAAACAGGTCCTAACAGACCTAGAACATACAACACTTGAAATTTTAACACAACATGATTTCCTAGTCATATTCTATAATTAGTTAACATCACACACAAATATGTATCCCATCAATCCCTTTATCATTATGCACACATCTTTGTCAGGGCAAAGAGTCAATACTTTCATGTCAAAACCACATTCTTTTACAAGCGCTACTTTAAAACATGTTGTAACACGCTCAAGAATACAAGTCACGTACTTCAGCAGATGAATACTAAGATATCTCATACCAATTCACATACTAATGTTACATAATCGAAAGAAGACAATTATCTCACTACAACAACCAATATATATATATATATATATATA
>Ga0214544_1003702_pt1 | contig 31287 bp, 33 predicted proteins | sample CNSS3metaG_FD_160074 | JGI IMG/M metagenome (GOLD analysis project Ga0214544, IMG submission 160074) | Root nodule microbial communities from cowpea collected in UCLA plant growth center, Los Angeles, California, USA - CNSS3 | ecosystem: Host-associated > Plants > Roots > Nodule | place: USA...
AAACAAAGGAGACCAAAGGTACATAGGTACACTTGCTTCATGCCTTTTACTTTATGCTTTATGCCTTTGCTTTACTCTCTCCTCCACATCATTTATGCTCCCCAATCACCATGCGCCACCTAGCATTCCTTTCTTACTCCTAATTAACCTACAAAGCAAATAAACATAGATTAGCATGTTGGCTTAAGTCAAGTCAACTATAGTCAACAAGTCAAACCTAGTCAAAGGTCAACAAGTCAACTAAATTTGATTCAACTAAGTCAACCTAGGGAATCAAAAATAACAAACACAAATGAAAAGGATGAAGGATTAATGAACTTCCTTTCTAAACATGCTTAGTCTTCTTAAGCATGTGCCTCCATCCTCTATTGGGGTCAATCCTTCATCACACCTGCTCCCTCCCCATCAGCCAGACGTCACCACCCCTTCACCGACATTATCGCCAACACACCTCTTCCTGCCCAATGGGAATCCTTCACTCTGGATCGCTATGCTGGCAAAACCGACCCTGACGAGCACCTCAAAATCTACATCACCCATGTCGCCCTGTACATGTCCCAAGACGTAGTCTTCTGCAAAGCCTTCCCCACCATCCTCAAGGGCCTTGCTCTAGAATGGTTCACAACCCTTCCGCCTTAGTCCATCGACAACTTCGACGTTCTTTCCCACATGTTCTCCACCCATTTTTCTGGCAGCCGTCCACACCAAACTACCATAATCTCCCTCCTGGGCATCAGACAAGAACAAGGCGAACCACTCAGACCGTTCATTGATCGCTTCAGTAAGGCAACTCTTCGCACCCCACACCTCAACCAGGAGATGATCCTCCAGTGCATGGCACTTATCCTACAACCCGACCCCTTGGCCAACAATGTCTACCTCCACCCACTTGCCTCTATGCACGAACTAAAATTGCATGCAGCCGACTATGTCCGCATGGAGGAGATGCAAACCCTCCACACCAAATTCTACAATGACTATGCAGCCACCACCGCAGCCCTACCCCGCCACCTCCCCGCCCTGACACCCGCCCACGCGAACCCCACCAACCTCGCTTCACCAGATATCCTCAATAAGGCCCTACAAGCTGACCTCATCCCTCCACCACGCAAGACAACCACACCTCCTAATGTTAATATGACAAAATATTGCCGCTACCACCGCAACTATGGCCATACTACAGAAGACTGCAAAGCATTCCAGGATAAGATAGAAGAACTGGTCTGTGCCGGTCACTTTTGTTGCTACATTCGCAGAGATGATCATTCCTCTCGATCCCGCCACCCCCCTCGATCTGACCACAGACGCCCTCCACACGACTCTCGTCACGATAGACGCCCACCCCAACCCGCTAACCAGGAACCCGCACCGACATCACCCCTGCCGACCCCCTTACGTGGCACCATCAATACCATCTCTGGCGGTTTCGCTAGTGGAGGACCATCTCTTCTGCCAGAAAGAAACACCTCTACCATATCCAATCCATCAATCATATCACCAATTCCCACCACAAACGTCGTATGCCTCCCATCATCTTCATAGATGACGACTTTCATGGCCTCGACCATCAACAAGATGACCCCATGGTCATCACTGTTGAAATCAAAAACTACGCCGTTAAAAAAGTCCTTGTTAACCAAGGCAGCTCCATCGACATCCTCTACTAGGCGACCTACCAAAAACTCCAACTCCCGGACACTGCTATGATTCGGTATGACGAACCAATTTATGGCTTTTCTGGGGAGCAGGCATCCACCCGCGGCTACATCGACCTCCATACCGTGTTTCGTAAGGGAACCCAAACCAAAACCATTCCAATCCGCTTCCTTATTGTCGACGCGCCAACATCCTACAATGTCCTCTTGGGCCGTCCTTCCCTTAACACCCTTGGCGTTGTCGTCTCCACCCCCACTTGGCCATGAAGTTCCCTTCCCTTTCCGGTGACATCCTCATTGTCCACTACGATCAGCGCCTGGCACGCGAATGCTACATGGCCAGCCTACGCCTACAACTCCCAATTCAACAAACCAACCACATTCAGCGACCTCATGACTCTGCCATCGCCCTATCAGGCGAAGACCTCGACCCTGAAGTAGGTCGGGATGTTCGTCTCAAACTAGTTGAGGAGACCTCCCCTCTCGAACTTCCCAACGGCCACTCCATTAACCTAGGCACCGGTTTGAACTCTGAAGAGCGTGCCATCATCACACCTATCCTCATCAACAACACAGACCTTTTCGCCTCGTCAGCTGTTAGCTACCCGGGGTGGACCCTCTAGTAGCATCCCACAAACTATCCATCTACAATGAAGCCCGCTACATATCCCAGAAGAAACCCAAACTCGGCAAACAACACCGCCTAGCGGCTAAGGTTGAGGCCGACAAGTTACTAAATGCAAAATTCATAGAAGAAGCTCAGTACACCACTTGGCTTTCTAACGTAGTCTTGGTGAAGAAAGCCAATGGCAAATGGCGGATGTGTGTAGACTACATGGATCTGAACAAGGCCTGCCCTCACGATGCCTACCCCTTACCCAATATCGACCGACTCGTTGACGGCACGGCAGGGAATAAAGTACTTAGCTTTTTAAATGCATATTCTGGGTACAACCAAATCCCATGGCCGTATCTGACATGCACAAGACCGCCTTCATCACGGACGATGCCAACTACTTCTATAGAGTTATGCCTTTTGGTGTTAAGAACGCTGGAGCAACCTACCAACGTCTAATGGACAAGGTTTTCAGCCACCTAATGGGACAATGTGTCGAAGTATATGTTGTCAAGTCTCCAAGCCACCAGCAACATGTCGAGGACCTCTCGGTGGTCTTCTCCGCGCTACGCCAATACAATTTTCGCCTGAACCCTGACAAGTGTGTATTCGGCGTCGACCGTGGTAAATTTCTTGGGTTTATATTGACCCAACGCGGCATAGAAGCCAATCCTGAAAAATGCAAGGCCATTATCGAGATGCGCAGTCCCACTACCATCAAAGAGGTCCAACGTCTCATAGGTCGCCTCACAGCTATTTCCCGCTTCCTACCCAAACTGGCCGAACAAACCCAACCCATAATCCAACTCCTAAAGAAATCCACCCGGTTCACGTGGACTGACGATTGTGAACCAATTTTCCAAAAACTTAAAACAACCCTGACCTCACCACCTATCCTCCACAAGCCGGACACTCGCCAACCCCTCCTCATATACATCACAGCCACCGACCACACCGTCAGCGCCGCGCTCGTCCAAGAAATGGAAGGCACGCAACATCCTGTCTACTTTGTTAGTAGGACGCTGCAAGATCCTGAAACCAGATATAAAATGGTGGAGAAGTTGGCCCTATCCTTAATCCACGCAGCCCGCCGCCTACACCCATACTTCCAAAACCACAGCATCACCGTCAAAACCGACTACCCAATCCAAAAAATATTGCAAAAACCAGATCTAGCCGGACGGATGTCATCCTGGGCCGTCGAGCTCTCGGAATTCAACATTCGCTACGAACCCCATGGCCCCATCAAAGCTCAATGTCTTTTAGATTTTGTTAATGACCTCCAGCACACACTCATAAAGGACCAGTGGACGCTTCATGTAGATGGTTCCTCAAATCCAAAAGGTGTCGGTGTCGGCATCGTGCTAGAAGGGCTTAACGACATCCTCATCAAAAAATCCCTTCACTTTGCCTTCAAAACATCAAACAACCAAGCCGCATACGAAGTTATCCTCGCCGGCCTTTCCCTTGCCCGCAAAGTAGGCGTCAAGATCCTAACGTGCAAAACTGACTCCAAGCTTACAGTAGGGCACCTCAATGACGAGTTCCAGATTAAAGACCCCATCCTTCTACAATGTTACCATCTGGTCCGTACAGTCATTCAATCCGCCTTTGAACGAGTACGCATCGAACACATCCCACGGACCAACAACATCAGAGCCGACATCCTCTCCAAATTGGCCAGCACCAAATTAAAAAGCCGCCACCGATCCCTATTACAGCAAACATTATCTACACCCTCCATCACACATACCTGCCAAAACCTAACCCACGCCTCAACCGACAACCCCACCCCTTCCTAAAGCCATAACTGGACCACCCCCTACATCCAATACCTAAAAACCGGCAACCACCCACAAGATGCGGACAAAACTTGGTTGGCTAAGGCCGCCAGGTATATCATGATAGGTGATGACCTTTACAAACGCGGATATGACCAACCTCTCCTCAAATGTGTCACGGCAGAGCAAGCACAATATATTATTAAAGAGCTACACGAAGGCATTTGTGGCTACCATTCCAGCGCACGTACCATGGCTACCAGAGTCCTTAGAGCCGGATACTTCTGGCCGACTATAGAAGCAGACTGCCAGGACTATGTCAGAAAGTGCAAGCCATGCTAAGAACATGGCAACCTCATCCACCAGAAGCAAGAACAGCTCCATCACATACTATCCCCATGGCCCTTTGCTAAATGGGGAATGGACATTGATAGAGGTCGTACCCCACCAAATTAAAACATATTAAATATAGTATATGAAAGTGAACCAAGTCGTCTCCCAACGACCAATATTTTCATTCAAAGCGAAATTTCCAGATGAACACAACAATGACCTAGAGGGGGAGGTTTGGTAGACAGATTCAGAATGCTAATCAATAGTTTAAATTAAATGCTATAGTGATTAAAACCGTATTGACATCCTTGATTCAAACGCAAATTCACTTATCATAGGCCACCAAATTAACACCAACTATGCCTTGTCTCAATCCACTAGATAATAATTCACTAAGCGAAAATTACAATCTAGCTTCATTATGCAATTAAGCAATGCACACATCCTTAAATTCGTGACAGCCAACCTACATACATTAAGCATGAACGTATCTTAACCAAAACGTATGCAATTACTCTGTAAATTAAGCATTAACAGATTCACCACATGCATTCCACGAATTCAGAACAAAAACATGGCAGATTTCACAAAACAAGCACAACCTCAAAGCTTCATTGCATTTTTCATCAAGGAGTCAATACACGAATTTAGCTAGACATGGAAATGAGTAATTAAACTCTTCAAAACTGAAATCACAAAAATCAGAACCAAGAACCAAGAACCAAGAACCCTTCAAATCTGAAAACGCAATTTAAGAGCAAAAATTGAGATTTCAAAGCTTAAATGGAATGCAAAACAGTGTTATCATATATAAATGCGAAAACCCCATGAATGTGTATTGTTCCAAGTCAATAAAATCCACAAACCGAACTGCCCAACCAAGAAAACGAATTCCAAACGTAAAACCCTCAATGGGTGCTGTCAAATATGCATAAAAACGGTAAAAATGAGCCAAAAACGTGAAAAACCGCAAGGGGGACGTCCATGGAAGCTTGGAGAACGAAAATGGAGGTTTTGAAGAGAGGTTGAAGATGATGGAGCGGCTGGCCTCCTCTCATGCAGACCTAATTCGTGGTCATATCACCCATGCCACTCATAATTACAAAACTGCCACTCTGCCACTCAGATTTACAAAAATGCCACTCTGGGCCTCAAATGTTGACCCATTGACTTTGCTGACGTGGAAATGACATGGAAATGATGTGGCAATGATGTGGAAAGTCTCTTCAACTAAATATTAATGTCCAAGCTCCAAAATTGCTTCACCTAAATACCTAAAAATAATTAAAAACAAAAATTAGGCCAAATAATGTGAAATTAGTCCAAATTCGGAACAGTGGCCCAATAAAGCCCAATAGATGAAAAACACTCTAATGATGAACAATTAAGCACTAATCAACTGTCTAATGCGTACACAAAGGCTAGTGGAATGGAAGAAAATAATGACTCATCAGACATCCTCGGCCCCTTCTCACCCGACAAGGGGCAAATGAAGTTCCTAATTGTAGCAGTCGTCTACTTCACCAAATGGATAGAAGCCAAACCACTAACCACCATCACGACCCAACAAGTTCAGCAGTTTGTTTGGAAGGATATTATATGCAGATATGGTGTTCCACATACCATCATCATAGACAATGGCCGATAGTTTATAGATAAAGAGCTAGCCTAATTCTACATTGGCTTGGGCATCAAACACATCACAAGTTCTGTAGAACACCCACAAACCAATGGACAAGCAAAGGCGGCCAACAAGGTTATCCTAGTAGAATTGCGCAAAAGATTAGATAACGCCAAAGGTTGATGGCCCGAAGAGTTAGTAAAAGTGCTATGGGCTTACAGGTGCACCCCCCAATCATCAACAAACGAATCCCCATTCAGCCTAGTTTACAGCGCAGATGCCATGATACCGGTTGAAATTGGCGAACCCACCCTCCACCGAGAACTATACGACCCAACCCACAACCACTAAAACATGGCCACTCATCTCGACCTCTTACCCGAACTTAGAGAAAAAGCCCAGATACGCAATTTAGCTACCAAACGAAAAGCTGCCAGAAAGTATAACGCAAACCTATGCCCACGATCATTCGCAATCGGGGACTTAGTATAGAGAATGGCCAGTAGTGCAAGAAAGAAGGATGGCAAATTCTTCGCCAACTGGGACAGCCCATACCGCATACGTGAACACACAGGAGGAGGAGCTTATCGTCTGGAACACTTATCTAGGGAAGAGATCCCCAACACCTGGAATATGTCCCACCTTAAATTCTACTTTAGCTAAATGCACATTGTATTAAACCGAATACTTGTAACCCTGGGTGTACTCTTTTTCCTCACCCGGTCTTTTTTCCCTAAGGAGGGTTTTGGCCAGGCAGGTTTTAACGAGGCACCCTAGATTCAATGAATAAAATGAAGGGTTCTCAACTATACATCTTTTCTCTGTTTCACTTTCATAATCGTTTTAAGTTCCCCACCCTTACCACAAGTAAGCGGCATGGGTCGAACACCCTTAACTTGATGCTAATTGTTTTAAGTTCCCCACCCTTAACAAAAGTAAGCGGTCTGGGTCGAACACCCTTAACTTGATGCTAATTGTTTTAAGATTCCCCACCCTTACCACAATTAAGAGGCCTGGGTCGAACACCCTTAACTTGATGATAATTGCTTTAAGTTCCCCACCTTACCACAAGTAAGCGGTCTGGGTCGAACACCCTTAACTTGATGCTAATTGTTTTAAGATTCCCTACCCTTACCACAAGTAAGAGGCCTGGGTCGAACACCCTTGACTTGATGCTAATCGTTTTAAGTTCCCCACCCTTACCACAAGTCAGCGGCCTAGGTCGAACACCCTTAACTTGATGCTAATTGTTTTAAGTTCCCCACCCTTACCACAAGTAAGCAACCTGGTCCAACACCCTTAACTTGATGCTAATTGTTTTAAGTTCCCCACCATTAGCATAAGTAAGCGGCCTGGGTCAAACACCCTTAACTTGATGCTAATTGTTTTAAGTTTCCCACCCTTACCACAAGTAAGCGGCCTGGGTCGAACACCCTTAACTTGATGCTAATTATTTTAAGATTCCCCACCTTACCACAAGTAAGAGTCCTGGGTCAAACACCCTTAACTTGATGCTAATCGTTTTAAGTTCCCCACCCTTACCACAAGTAAGTGGCTTGGGTCGATTACCCTTAACTTGATGCTAATTGTTTTAAGTTCCCCACCCTTACCACAAGTAAGCAGCCTGGGTCGAACACCCTTAACTTGATGCTAATCGTTTTAAGTTGCCTACCATTACCACAAGTAAGCGGCCTAGGTCGAACACCCTTAACTTGATGCTAATCGTTTTAAATTCCCCACCCTTACCACAAGTAAACGGCGTGGGTCGAACACCCTTAACTTGATGCTAATTGTTTTAAGTTCCCCACCCTTACCACAAGTAAGCGGCCTAGGTCAAACACCCTTAACTTGATGCTAATCATTTTAAGTTCCCCACCCTTACCACAAGTAAGCAGCTTGGGTCGAACACATTTCACACACAATAGTGCACACAAATGAACATCTCATACATACACAAATATAACGAGCAATTAACCAAGAAGTAACCGACATTCATATCAAACATCAAAACAAAGCAATGTACGAGTTATTGCAGACTTAAAATCATTAAACCAGATTGGAAATATTAAAGTAAAAATCCTAAGTTGCCTTCTGCTCGACCTCTTCCATCACCACCTCATTACCGCCAACATCAGCATCAACCGCATCCTTCACCCCAACCCCATCTGGGCTAGATTCCGCCTCGTCTATAAGCACATCGTTAACAACATCTTTATTGACATCAAACCTAGCGTCATTACCGTCAACATTCTCATAAAAAAATGACGCTTTACGAACCCCCTTCTGAAAGCCATTAATATGTTCTTGAATTATGCAGCTCTTTAAGTCCTCCAGTTCAACCTCCAGCCCGTCATCTTTTTCTTTAATATCGTCATAGTCGGCCTCAAGATCTGCAATTCGGCCCTTCAATTTTTCTTCAGAAGCAAGGCATCGTACCCCCCCACGTAGCGAGCCTCTTCCTTTCCGCTTCCCACTCCTCTTTCTCCTTCTTCCAAGCTTCCTTCTCTTCATTGTTCTTATCAACTTTCTCCTGCAACTCTTCCACCTTGGTTCGGCTTCCTTCCCTCAGCTCTCGTTCGTACAAGGATCCCACACGCCGACTAAGCAGCAAGGTCTTGTCAATTGAATTTATCAACGTTTCCGGCATATTAATCTCAATGTCTTTCCGAACGGTAGTTTCCGGAAGCTCAATTAACCCAGCTTCCGGCCCCTTCACCCCACTGGTCGAGCCTGCTCCCATCACAGCAGCTCGCACTTTTTTCACGTTTTTGCCCTTGCCCGGCCTAATCGGCAACTCCGCTTTCCTTTTTGTACCTCCATGTACGTGAACGTCTACTAGCGAATCTTGCAAATTGGGGACCACAGTGTTCCCGGCAGCCTTAGCCTTCACCGCCTTCTGCTTACGCAGGGTTTGGAAAAGTGTCAAGTTCTTCTTGCCAAGTTGCACCATATGCCCTAAAGTACACAACACAAAAATCGTCAAAATACTCCAACCAATAACAATGCTCAAAGTTACAAAAAAAATACCTTCAATATCTATAATAGGGTGAACTGAATTATACACCCTAACTAAGCTCTTAATGGGCATCTTATCGCTAAATTGCATCAAAGTATCCACCACATCCTTCTCACCCACCGACAAATCCTCCCTCGAAATCACCTTATATCTCCAAGGGTTGTCAGTCCAGAAGAACGGGAATTTAGTATTACCATCAGCAGTATAGAAATGTGACCAACCAGTTGGTTTTACTACAACTTTGAAGAACGCATCTTTGAAATGCTTGAATGATTGAGTGAAGGCCTCCAATTTGTTGAGACCAGGCTGGCTGATTAACGATAACCATGTTATCGGACTCTTCGGTCTCGTGACAAAAAAGTATAGGAACGTTCGGGGAGACGGTTCCAGATACAACGCCATGCATAATAATCTGAAAGCTTGTAAGTACGCCCAGCTGTTCGGATGAAGTTGAGTAGGGGCAACGTTAAACAATAGCAATACTCCCATGGTGAATTCATCGAACAGTAGTCGGATATGCAGCTGACAAGTGGCACATATACATGTAGAAGAATTCTTCGGCTGCTCCTTCTCGGCCATGGCACACACATTCAACAGCAGTAACCCGCTTTGGAGCAATAATGTCCCTTCGCGTCCCCTTCTCAAAAATAAGTGTACAATTCAACCACGATTTTAACAAACGCGACCATCAGAACAAAGATCGCTGAGTCCGCACATCTGCCGCTACCCATTCATATCCGGTCTTCGCTGGCCAATTACTCTCCGCCAGCTCCTCGGGCAGATCTTCCCTAGTTTCAACCACCCTCTCCATTGGGATTCTCCCTACACTACCCACGTCTTCCCTATTGCTATTATCATCTCAACTACTCCCGCTATCCCTAGACCGCTCACTACCCGAATCTGACAACGAAACACTATCGCTACTACTAGACATACCTGATTTCTTTAGAAAAGATGACGGAGGAGGAAGTGAAGATATCAAACAGCTCTAAACGCACGCGAACAAATTTTTTTTTTTGCAAATGAGACAGAGTGAATAAACTGCCAACATCATCTTCATTTATACACACAAATTTCAAGCGTCATAACCCTTTCCCGCCAAAAACATAACTCTTTTCAATCATCACAAAGTACCAAAATGGTGGCGCCAAACCCCCCTAAGTCAGCATTCTGACGCCTTTTCAACTACCACAAACCTTTTCAACTGCCACAAACCTTTTCACCTGCCACAAACCTCTTCGCTTCTTCTAGCCTTAACACTGTTTATCACACTTAAAGGCTGAGGGACTGGTGTATCACACCTAGCCGATCCCGACTAGCACATCAATACATATCATCCTTCACCGACACATCGTATCGGAAAAGGCTGGGGGACTGGTGTACTGGACCTGGTCAACTTAACCATACAAATGACAACCCTTACGTATATGCCGGAAACAACCTAAGTACACAACTTGGGCCGACATGGACTTAGACTCGTAACTGAACAAAGGCTAAACTAACAACATAACGGCCAACCTAGGACAGTGCACGGAAGCGGGCGATATCCGACAAGTTGAGAAGTAACCGGACTAGACTGTTCCTAAAGACTTAGCAAAATGAAATCCCTCCTACCATCTACTGAGCCCACAATAGTCGAACTAAGGGCCTGGGCCAAGGCCCAGGTCCACTTACAACCCAAATTGAGGCCCAAACCAAGGCCCGACCCATGTCATAACCAGACATAATTAAAGCTCTATAAATACATGTGGAACCCATTAATTAAAGGTACGCATTCATTACTCCATTAATCACTGATTTGACCTTCTGAGAGCTTTGACTTACTTGAGCTTCGGAGCCCCTTCTGCAGGTAACCCCTCCTGGGTCCAAGCCGACATGTATCAACCGGGAAGAAGCCAAATGAGGAGATAGCGGACTACATGGGTAAGGTGACGCTTGTGCCTAACTTATCTTGTTTGTTCACTGCAGGAACAGTATAGTAGCATCATATAACATATAAATTTATTACTTTATTCTCTCTCTAATTGTATATTAAATATTGATGCACTAAAAATCCATGAATAATTTTTCATTCAATTTACACAACAAACACTGTTGTACCGACAACTTATCTGAATCATCGTTGAGGCCACGTAACATCTATTGTTCTCATCTTTCACCAAAGTATGAGTCTGATTCCAACCTTAAAATTCAGGTGCTATGAGGTGGTAGTGATAAAGGGTAAACCCATTCTGAATCTGATTTCTGAACTCTAATCAAATCAAATCACTACCAAGTGTAAAGCTTCCCTCGGATAATAAGATTGTCTTATAAATAAATAGCCTTGGCAGGTTAACTTGTAAACTTTGCACAAATCCAAGTCCCATATGAATGGACGTTTGAAGAAACTAATAAGAAACCTTGATAGAAGATTTCAAACAGTCACTACGATAACACAGAGGGATATATATGTTCTCATTTGGTAGATTTGGAAAAAGTTAGAGTAAAACAATTGTTCTCAAGTCAAAATTGTTTTCTTTAGTATGGAGTTGTTACATGTAACTAAAAGCTACAATCTCAGGACTAGAAGAAACTAATCTATCAAAACTAACAGCTTATTCTAACAAGAACATGTGAAAAAGTAAAGAAAATACTCTACATAAGTGATAGGTCTATTCAGGGAAGAATTTATCGGAGAGACACAGCAACAACTAGACAGAGCTAAGTCTACATAAAGGATTAACACCACTTCCAACTCAAACCTTCAGAAACTGGATTTGTGTGTCTTCTACTTTATATGTTGCTCAATTTTTTTCATTTTTACTCAATGTAAGACTTAGACTCACACTTAACAATGAGAACTTGAAACATTAAACAAGAAAACTATAAATACATGTGTCCAAGGTAAAAAGGTAGGTTATGCATTAATAACACATTTATTATCCTTGAATTTGGACCGAACTGACTTTGGCATAAGAGGAACTTTGACAAGTAAACCCTGATCAGCGTTGATGGCAGGAAATGAACTTAGAGAAAGGAGCTTGGGACGACAGACGCTGGAAAAGTAACCAATCGACCCTGCATACCGAAACACCCTCTTTATAAAAATTTAAAGCTTAATTTTAAAATAACAAAAGTTAAAACCATGTCAAGAGATAAAGAATGTGATGGTGAATCCTAGTTCAAAGGTCCCACAACCCAAATCTCTACTAGAACTAGAATCGGCCAAGACATTACACAGTGATTTTCCTCATCTACTCTTTATTGTTCACGACATATCTTTTTCAAGTGCCATTTAAAATGAATTTTTCTGATACTACTAATGACATTATCTAAATTGAGAGTGAACCAGAAAGAAAAAACTGAAACTACTAAATCATTACCTCATCCAACAAAAGGCATCTTTAGTGATCTTAGATTACTTATGCCCTCCTTTATTTGCAATGCTATGAGACCAGTCTACACAACCTGAAGCCTCACATAAGTTGACCCATAAACTAGTTCACAGTCCTTAAGAACTCCATTAATCATTGTGTTTCGGGTATAGGGACCAACCACCTATCTTCAACACTCGAGTTACCCTTAAGTCCTTTTGTCCGATGTTTTCCTCAGCTAGCTTGTTCGATTCTTTCTCCTGTTCAAAGTCTTTTTCTCCTTCTGCTCGGCTGATCGGGTGATCAGTATACTTGTCTAAAAGGCTCTGATGCTTAAGTTAGTTCAAGTTCCTCTTAGGTTGTTCGTAGCTTTATTGTCCAACTACGCATTCAGTTTGCCCTCAAAGATCTTGGTATTTACACGATTTCCTTGGAATAGAAGTCTGTCTTGGCTAAACGACGGAGGCCTTCATCTCTTCAAAACAAAATACATCACAGATCTTCTTCAATGCACTCAAATGCTTCACTCTACGATAGTGTTGTTGTCGCTCTTGCTGAAATCATTTAGATAACCTCTCTGTTAACTGAGTTACACATCACTACATTCGTCCTCAAAATTTTCTCCGACAAACTTGGTGTTGTGCTTCTCGCTGCTCCTTCAACTTGTTCATCTTCCAACTCATTTCCAAGTTGATGATTTACTAACCAAATTTTGTCTGGTTCTTCGTTTTTTAAATCAGAGAAATTAACTTATCCATTGGTTCACACAATATTAAATTTATTTTTTTAGGGACAGGTCTACAACAATTCCACTGAGACTCTCATGCATCGTCCTTTCTTTGCACTACTGTAAGGACCTGGTGCGTGCGTCCCACCCAATTTAGTCAAATTTTAATGTTTTTAATGTAAACTATAATTAGTTTCTTAATTTCTTAATAATATAACTATAATTCTCACATTTCAGTGTACAAGTGTATACTTACCAACACTTCTTATTTCGTAATTAGATCATTATGGCTTCCAGAAAATAATGCAAAGAAGTTGTAACATAGAAATCAACCACAGAAAAAGCCATGAATCACTCTGCCTTCCACATTGTCCAGTGTATTGATATGTGAAGGCTTGTCATGTGATTTGACGCAGGTATATCTCATAAATAAGTTTTCCACAAAAAAATCTCTTGAAATAATGTGTTTGAACTCAGTTATTGTTTTCACATTTGATCAATTATTAGATAAATAGCTGTTGAAAATTTTAGCTAAGAAATCTTATCAGTTCAACATTAGACAGGTTTGGATAACTGCTGGAAATGGCTGTTGTTAGAAGAGCAATCTAACAGGTTTGGATTATACTTGCTGACAATGAATCTGTTTTGAATTTCAGTTGTACACACTTGGCCTTTCATTAGTTTTTGCTAAGAAAGTTAGTAATCTAGCCACAAAAATGGACTAAGAAGGCAGTCAGATAACTAGCATGATTTCACATGATTAAAATTCACATATCAACATTAAAAAATACTTGCAAAAAGACCTAAACATTTTCTACCACTACAACAAGATTCTTTCAATAACATGATATTCATTTTGAGCTTGACCTTCACTTTTTCACATATAAAGTTCAAAAGAATCAAACTCGACTGGTTCATTTACATAATTCTACCACTTTGTTTCATCGTTTTTGAACTAAACTTGAGGTCCAAAATATTCCCACCATAAGATTAAGGGGATGACAATACATTAGTTACTTAAGTGATTATGTTGTAAGACTCTAGTTATCGATAATATTGTTGACAAAAGGACATCTTGCTTTAATAAAGTTTTGATGATGATGACTTATGAAGAACTAAGGAAGACTTAATGATGATTAATGGAAACATGTTGAAGATTTAAAAGAATGTTTGGATTTAAGAGATACATTGAAGACCGAAGATTTTAGTAGTTTAGTTGTTGAAATCCTGTAATTTGTTTGTATTATTTAAAATAGTTAAATTAGTAGGTCAAGAGTTAAAAGGAAAAACCCAAGCAACAGAACCCAAAGAGTTTTAATTTCTGCAAAACTCCCTGGAATAATCGATTATCTCATATGATAATCGATTATCTCAGTAAAAAATTATTTTGAAGAAAATTCATTGTGATAATTGATTATCACTTTGATAATTGATTATCAGCGACAACTGTGACTTAATTTTTTATATTCTTAACCTAATTTCGAAAGTGGCTTCTATAAATGGAGGTGAGAGCTCTCTTTACAAAATACAAAAGTTAGATAAATCTTAGTACTTGAGTACTCTGTGTGGGAAGGCTTTAGAAAATCTAGTGTGAGTAGAGTGATAAATTTCACCAAGTGGGTTTTTGTGTAATTGAGTGTTACTGGTATTGTTAGGAAAAGTTGTTCATCCTTTGTGTGATCCAAAGGATGTGTTCATTCCATGTGTGATTCAAGGAAGTGTTTCTTTATCTCTTGTGTGATTAAGAGAGGTGTCTTCATCTTTTATGTGATTCAAAAGAAGTGTTCATCCCTTGTGGATTTCAAGAGAGGTATTTTCATCTCTTGTGGCTTAAGAAGTCCATTAACCATTCCAACACACACTCCATGAATCCCTGCCTAATAGTGTCTTTTTATACAAACTTGTAATTCCCTTGTCTAATGTTGAACTCATAATTCTTAGCCAAAATTTCCAACAGCTATTTATCAAATAATTAATCAAATGTGAAAATAATAACTGAGTTCAAACACATTATACTATTTTCATATATTTTTGTTTGCTTTTGAACATATGTTACTATTACGTACCATGAGCTGATTCTTAGTGTGAGAAGTGGTAAACTTATTAATAAGATATACCTAGGTGAGAAAAGCATAATGAAATTTGAAAGCATGTATAACGAAATAAAAAGAATACACCAGGCAATGTGAAAGTTTTACTTACGAAAATAGTGCACAAAAATACAACTCCTCTAAAGATGTTTTACTAAGTTTAACTATATTACTAAGAAAATAATAAACTACTTACACTTGGAATTAAAAGTAACAAAGTTTGACTAAATTGAGTGGGATGCACCAGTACATTGCAGCAGTGCAAAGCAATGATGATGCTTGAGAATCTCAGTAGCAAGCCACTGTAATAGACCCTCTCCATGAAAAAAATAAATTTAATATCGTGTGAACCAATGGTTCACATATCAGATATTAAACTGATAAGAACTGATACTACACTTGATCTTAGCCAAAAGATCGAGAAAGGTATGCTTTGATAGATGTAAGTCTTCAACTTTTATATTATGAACTTCAGCTACTCGTCAGAGTCATGTTCAATGTGGAACTTTATCAATCATCTATGTCCATGGTCGATTGTTCAAATCTCATACTGACATGTGAGTTCAAACAATTACATCATTCTGTGAAATAACAGCTTGTTTGAATGTATTACTAGTTCCTCAGCTGTTTCTTTTCCATACACTTAAGTTTGGTTTTGAATGCTTCAAAAAGGGTAAGACAGCCTTTGTAAAGAAATAAGTAGCAGCAGAAACATGGCACACTTAAGTTGTTGGTTTAGCATCTTCAATAAAACAGCAATTAATTAATGCTAATTGTTTTGTAACAATGTCAGTCAGTTAATTGAGTTCAGATTTTTGTTGAATAACATTAGTAAAGAATGAAAATCCAATGAGACAGATCATTGATGGTGGTTAGTTAAGGAAACAGAGCATATGTCTCATTGGATTTTGAAAACTCACTAAAAATTAATGCAAAAGTATAGAGATAATTTTCAGAGAGAGAGAAGTAATTTAGCAAATTGAAGCATATTTTGATATGCAGATTAGAGTTTAGGCACTGTTTTAGAATCATATTTTAGAGTTTAATTGGCACTCATTCATTACCTGGTTATTGATCAATACCGTTCGCTAATTTGTCTAATCTTTATATAAATTTAGAGCTTAATTTCAAAATAACAAAATTAAATGTTCCTGCAGAGAACAAACAAGATAAGTTAGGCACAAGCGTCACCTTACCCATGTAGTCCGCTATCTCCTCAGTTGGCCTCTTCCCGGTTAATATATGTCGGTTTGGACCCAGGAGGGGTTACTTGCAGAAGGGACTCCGAAGCTCAAGTGAGTCAAAACTCTCAAAAGGTCAAATCAGTGATTAATGGAGTAATGAGTGCGTACCTTTAATTACAGGGGTCCACGTGTATTTATAGAGTATTAATCATGTTTGGTTATGCCATGGGCCGGGCCTTAAGAGGGCCCACTGAACACTAGGGGGACTTTAACTTTGCTAAGTATATTGGAGTAGTCGGCCTAGGCTGACTACTTTCCTTGGCGGTTTATGTTGGTTATGTGTTGCCTTGTGCAGGTTATTTCTCTGGACGTTTAGGTTATCGGTTTAGTTTGGTAAGGCTTAGGCCAACTCGGCTTAGACTGACTACTTGATTGCTTTGGCATATATGTATCGTTTTATCATTTATTTGGTCGAGTTTGGCCATGTGTGGTACACCAGTCCCCCAACCTTGGCCGATATGAGTTGTCGGTCAAGGGTGATATGTGTTGGTGTGTTAACGGGATGGGTTGGGTGTGGTACACCAGTCCCCCAGCCTTTAAGTGTGATGAACAGTGTTAAGGCTAAAAGTGATAAAAGGTTGATGGTAGGTGAAGGGATGTCAGGGTCAAATTAGGGGGTTTTGGCGCCGTCGTTTTTTAAGAGTCATGTCTCTTGTAATGATTGTGTCGATTGGTATGAGTTGTTGTTTTGGTGGGAAGGGGTTTTGGCCATTTGGAATTCTGGCCTATAAATATGGATTTCAAAACAAGCAAGGGTTTACTTGGTTCATTTGCGAGAATTTCCTATTTAGAGATCTTGTGTGCGTTTTTTTGTCCGACTAGTTCCCAATTCCAGCCGACATCTTTCTAGAAACACGAGAAAAGGTATGTCTATTAGTGATAGTGTGTCGTTGTCTACATCTAGTAGTGAGAGTGTAGAATCAGGGAGGAGTAGAGGTATGCAAGTTAACGAGGAGTGCACCAGTTCTGGAGGTATGGTAAGTGGAAACGGTGAGGAAGGTCCGAGAAGGTCCCCCAGAGGAGTTGGTCAATAGTAATTGGCCGGCTAAGGACGGTTACGGGTGGGTGGTTGCTGATGTCCGTAATCAATCATCCTTATTCCAGTGGTCTCGCCTGCTGAACTCTTGGTTGAATTGTTCGTCTGTTATCGCAAAGGGTGTAAGTGGGCGTATCGTTTCCCTGGAGAGGGTTAGCGCCATCAACCGTGTGTGTCACGGGCAAGAGGGGGCAACAGAGAAGTTCTTCTACATGTACATGTGTCACTTTTCTTAGCTACATGTGCGGCTGTCGTTAGATGATTTCAGTATGAGTGTGTTGCACGTGCTAGACGTGGCACCTACGCAGTTGCACCCGAATAGTTGGGCTTACATGCAAGCCTTCCGCATTTTATGCCAATCTCTATATTTGGAGCCTTCGCCTTATGCTTTTTTGTACTTCTATGATACTAGACCCCGCCAACCGACAACTTGGCTGTCTCTGATAAGTCATCCCAGCATCAATAGATTGGAAGCATTTTCCTAGTCCTTCAAGCATTTTAAGGACAGATACTTCAAAGTCGTGGTGAAGGAAGAGGGCAAGCCCTATTTCTTGAACGCAGATGGGAGTACAAAGTTCCCATTTAGCTGGACGGCCACCCCTTCTCGGTACAAGGATATGGGGATCGATGAGTTGTCGGTAGGGGATAAGGAGGTGGTGGAGACCTTGATGAAGTCTATTGATAAGTTGCCCACTAAGGGCCTAGTTAGAGTTTATAATTCGGTGCATCCGATTATAGATATTGAAGGTATCTATATGTTACTTAAATTGTGTTATTTATTCTAAGTTGTTTTAAACGGGATTTAATATGTTATTGTAGGGCACATGGTGCAATCGGGGAAGAAGAATTTGGCGTTATTCCAGTCGTTGAGGAAGGAGATGGCCGCTAAAGCTAAGGCAGCTGGGAAGATTGATGTTCCCAACCTGCAAGAGTCCGTGGTGGAAGTACATGTGCATGGCGGAACGAAGAGGAAGGCCGAGTTGCCGCCTCGCCCAGGCAAGGGGAAGAATGTGAAGAAAGTTAGGGCGACCCTACTCGGGGCGGGGTCGGACAGTGGGGCAGGGTCGGCTAGTGGGGTGAAGGGACCAGAGTTTGGCTTGATTGAGTTGCCGAAAATATCTGTGAGGAAGGATATCGCGATCAACCTCCCAGATACCATTATAAACTCTATTGATGGTATGGAGGCGGATCATATCGTGAGGACAATGGTGGAATTTTGGAGCAAAGCCTTGATATTAAGCCGCCATGTGGGGTCTTTATATCGGTGGAAGGTGAAGGAGGGAGGTCGGGAAAAGGTAGAAGAGTTGCAGGGAGAAGTCAACAAGTTTGAGGAAGAGAGGGCTGCGTGGAAGAAAGTGAGGGAAGGTTGGGAGGAAGAGAGAAAGGGGTTGGCAACGTGGAGGGTTCATTGTTTGGATTCAGAGGGAAAATTGAACAAGAGAATAGGGGAGTTGGAGGAAGACTATGATGAACTGAAAGACAAGTATGAAGGTGTTGTATGTGAGCTTGATGACCTGAAGAATTGTATTATACAAGAGCACATCAACGGCTTTGGGAAGGGACTATGTCAAGCAGCCTTTTTCCATCAGGAGGTTGACATTACGGACTCAGTTTTATGTGAACAAGGACGTTATTGACGGGAAGCTTGTCAAGGAAGATGAAAGCAGTGCGGATGAGGAGGCAGAGGAGAAGGCGGCTGAAGAGGAGAAGCAAGCGGGTGATGCCGAGGAGGTGGCCCCTAATGCAGCAGATTAGGACCTCGATTTGTATTGATTTGAAAATGTTATTTGAGCCTATGTCTGTAATAGTTGGTACATTACGTTACATTGGTACACTTTTGCATTTATGTTTAATACGATTAATGTTCTGTATGTTATTGTGTATGATGGATTTTGATGATTTGTGGTGTATGTATGGCGCGTTCGATTGTATGTTAAGGGTGTTCGACCCAGGCCGCTTACTTGTGGTAAGGGTGGGGAACTTAAGTGAATTAAACACAAGTTAAGGGTGCTCGACCCAGGCCGCTTACTTGTGGTAAGGGTGGGGAACTTAAGCGAATTAAACACAAGTTAAGGGTGTTCGACCCAGGCCGCTTACTTGTGGTACGGGTGGGGAACTTAAACGAGCTAAACACAAGTTAATGGTATTCGACCCAGGCCTCTTACTTGTGGTAAGGGTGGGGAACTTAAACGAGCTAAACATAAGTTAAGGGTGTTAGACCCAGGCCGCTTACTTGTGGTAAGAGTGGGGAACTTAAACGAATATACATAAGTTAAGGGTGTTAGACCCAGGCCGCTTACTTGTGGTAAGAGTGGAGAACTTAAACGAATATACATAAGTTAAGGGTGTTCGACCCAGGCCGCTTACTTGTGGTAAGGGTGGGGAACTTAAGCGAATTAAACACGAGTTAAGGGTGTTCGACCCAGGCCGCTTACTTGTGGTAAGGGTGGGGAACTTAAGCGAATTAAACACGAGTTAAGGGTGTTCGACCCAGGCCGCTTACTTGTGGTAAGGGTGGGGAACTTAAGCGAATTAAACACGAGTTAAGGGTGTTCGACCCAGGCCACTTACTTGTGGTAAGGGTGGGGAACTTAAACGAATATGAGAGTAAAAACATAGGAAAGTTGTATAGTTGAGAACCCTTCATTTTATTTATTGAATATGGGGTGCCTCCTTAAAACCTCCCTGGCCAAAACCCTCCTTAGGGAAAAAAGACCAAGTGAGGAAAAAGAGTACACCCAAGGTTACAAGTATTCGACTTAATGCAGTATACATTTAACTGAAATAGAATTTGAGGTGGGACACGTTCCAAGTGTTGGGTATCTCTTCCCTAGATAAATGTTCAAGGCGATAAGCTCCTCCTCCTGCGTCTTCACGTATGCGGTATGGGCCGTCCCAGTTGGCGGAGAATTTGCCATCCTTCTTTCTTGCAATGCTGGCCATTCTCCATACTAAGTCCCTGATTGCGAATGATCGTGGACATAGGTTTGCGTTATTCTTTCTGGCAACTCTTCATTTGGCAGCTAAATTGCATATCTAGGCTTTTTCTCTGAGTTCGGGTAGGAGGTCGAGATTAGTGGCCATTTTTGGAGGTTGAGGGTTGGGTCGTATAGTTCTCGATGCAGGGATGGTTCGCCAATTTCAACCGGTATCATGGCGTCTGCACTGTAAACTAGGCTGAATGGGGATTCATTTATTGATGATTGAGGGGTGCACCTGTAAGCCCATAGCACTTCTACAAACTCTTCGGGCCATCGGCCTTTGGCGCTATCTAATCTCTTGCACAGTTCCACTAGGATAACCTTGTTGGCCGCCTTTACTTGTTTCATTAGTTTGTGGGTGTTCTACAGAACTTGTGATGTGTTTGATGCCCAGGCCAGTGTAGAACTTAGCTAGCTCCTTATCTATAAATTGTCGGCCATTGTCTGTGATGACAGTATGTGGAACACCATATCTGCATATAATATCTTTCCAAACAAACTGCTGAACTTATTGGGCCGTGATGGTGGTTAGTGGCTTGGCTTCTATCCATTTGGTGAAGTAGTCGATGGCTACAATTAGGAATTTCACTTGCCCTTTGCCGGGTGAGAAGGGGCCAAGGATATCCATTCCCCATTTAGCGAATGGCCATGGGGATAGTATGTGATGGAGTTGTTCTTGCTTCTGGTGGATGAGGTTGCCAGGTTTTTGGCATGGTTTGCACTTTCTAACATAGTCCTGGTAGTCTGCTTCTATAGTCGGCCAGAAGTACCCGGCTCTAAGGACTCTTGTAGCCATGGTACGTGCGCTGGAATGGTAGCCACAAATGCCTTCGTGTAGCTCTTTAATAATATACTACGCTTGCTTTACCGTGACACATTTGAGGAGAGGTTGGTCGTATCCGCGTTTGTAAAGGTCATCGCCTATCATGGTATACCTGGCGGCCTTAGCCAGCCAAGTTTTGTCCGCATCTTGTGGGGAGTTGCCGATTTTTAGGTATTGGTTATAGGGGGTGGTCCAGTTATGGCTTTGGGGAGGGGTGGTGCTGTCAGTTGGGGTGTAGGTTAGGTTTTGGCAGGTATGTGTGATAGAGGGTGTACATAATGTTTGTTGTAGTAGAGATCGGTGGCGGCTTTTTAATTTGGTGCTGGCTAATTTGGAGAGGATGTCGGCTCTGATGTTGTCGGTTCTTGGGATATGTACAGTACGGACTCGTTCGAAGGCGGATTGTATGACTGCACGGACTAGGTGGTAATACTGTAGAAGGATGGGGTCTTTAATATGGAATTCGTCGTTTAGGTTCCCTACAGTAAGTTTGGAGTCGGTCTTACATGTTAACGTCTTGACACCAACTTCGCGAGCAAGGGAAAGGCCGGCGAGGATAGCTTCGTATTCGGCCTGGTCGTTTGATGTTTTGAAGGCAAAGTGAAGGGATTTTTCGATGAGGATGTCGTTGGGTCCTTCTAACTCGATGCCAGCACCGGCACCTTTTGGATTTGAGGAACCATCTACATGAAGCGTCCACTGGTGCTCTATGGGTGTGTGCTGGAGGTCATTGACAAAATCTAAGAGACATTGGGCTTTAATGGGGCCATGGAGTTCGTAGTGAATGTTGAATTCCGATAGCTCGACGACCCAGGATGACATCCGTCCGGCTAGATCTGGTTTTTGCAATATTTTTTGGATTGGGTAGTTGGTTTTGATGGTGATGCTGTGGTTTTGGAAGTATGGACGTAGGCGGCGGGCCGCGTGGACTAAGGATAGGGCCAACTTCTCCACCATTTGATATTTGGTTTCAGGATCTTGCAGCGTTCTGCTAATGAAGTAGACAGGATGTTGTGTGCCTTCTATTTCTTGGACGAGCGCGACGCTGAGGGTGTGGTTGATGGCTGTGATGTATACGAGGAGGGGTTGGCGAGTGTCCGGCTTGTGGAGTATAGGTGGTGAGGTTAGGGTTGTTTTCAGTTTTTGGAAGATTTGTTCACAATCGTCAGTCCACGTGAACCGAGTGGATTTCTTTAGGAGTTGGACTATGGGTTGGGTTTGTTCGGCCAGTTTGGGTAGGAAGCGGGAAATGGCTGTGAGGCGGCCTATGAGGCGTTGGACCTCTTTGATGGTAGTGGGACTGTGCATCTCGATAATGGCCTTGCATTTTTTTGGGATTGGCTTCTATGCCGCGTTGGGTCAACATAAACCCAAGAAATTTACCACGGCCGACGCCGAATACACACTTGTCAAGGTTGAGGCGAAGGTTGTATTGGCGTAGCGCGGAGAATACTGCCGAGAGGTCCTCGGCATGTTGGTGGTGGCTTGGAGACTTGACAACCATGTCGTCAACATATACTTCGATACATTGTCCCATTAGATGACTGAAAACCTTGTCCATTAGCCGTTGGTAGGTTGCTCCAGCGTTCTTAAGACCAAAAGGCATAACTCTATAGAAGTAGTTGGCATCGTCCGTGATGAAGGCGGTCTTGTTCATGTCAGATACGGCCATGGGGATTTGGTTGTACCCAGAATATGCATCCAAAAAGCTAAGCACTTTATTCCCTGTCGCGCCGTCAACAAGTCGATCGATATTGGGTAAAGGGTAGGCATCGCGAGGGCAGGCTTTGTTTAGATCCGTGTAGTCTACACACATCCGCCATTTGCCATTGGCCTTCTTCACTAAGACTACGTTAGAAAGCCAAGTGGTGTACTGAGCTTCTTCTATGAATCTTGCATTCAGTAACTTGTCGGCCTCAACCTTAGTCACTAGTCGGCGTTCTTTGCCAAGTTTGTGTTTCTTCTGGGATACGTAGCGGGCTTCTTTGTAGATGGATAGTTTGTGGGATGCTACTAGAGGGTCCACCAAAGGTAGGTCAGCGACTAACCAGGCGAAAAGGTCTGTGTTGTTGATGAGGATGGGTGTGATGATGGCACGCTCGTCAGAGTTCAAACCGATGCCTAAGTTGATGAAGTGGTCGTTGGGAAGGTTTAAAGGGGAGGTCTCCTCAACTGGTTCAAGACGAACATCCGACCTACTCTGGGGTCTAGATCTTCGCCTCATAGGGTGATGCCGGAGTCAGGTGGTCGCTCAATGTGGTTAGTTTGTTGAATTGGGAGTTGTGGGCGCAGGCTGGCCATGTAGCATTCGTGTGCCAAGTGCTGGTCGCAGTGGACGGTGAGGATGTCACCGGAAGGGGAAGGGAACTTCATGGCCAAGTGGAGGGTGGAGACAACAGCGCCAAGGGTGTTGAAGGAAGGACGGCCCAGGAGGACATTGTAGGATGTTGGCGCGTCGACGATAAGGAAGCGGATTGGAATGGTTTTGGTTTGGGTTCCCTCACGAAACACGGTATGAAGGTCGATGTAGCCATGGATGGATACCTGCTCGCCAGAAAAGCCATAGATTGGTTCGTCATATGAGACCATAGTAGTGTTTGGGAGTTGGAGTTTTTGGTAGGTGGCCCAGTAGAGGATGTCAACGGAGCTGCCCTGGTCAACAAGGACTTTCTTAATGGCGTAGTTTTTTATTTCAACAGTGATGACCATGGGGTCATCTTGTTGATGGTCGAGGCCATGAAAGTCGTCATTTGTGAAGATGATGGGAGGCATACGACATCTGTGGTGGGAATGGGTGATATGATTGATGGATTGGATATGGCGGAGGTGTTTCTTTCTGGCAGAAGAGGTGGATCATCCACTAGCGGAGGTGTTGATGGTGCCACGTAGGGGAGGGTCGGCGGGGGTGATGTCGGTGCGGGCCGGTTTGATTTCCTGGTTAAGGGGTTAGGCTAGGCGTCTATCGTGATGGGAGTCGTGTGGAGGGCGTCTGTGGTCGGATCGAGGGGGTGGCGGGATCGAGAGGAATGATCATCTTGACAGATGAAGCGGCGAAAATGACCAGCACGGATTAGTTCTTCTATCTTATCCTGGAGTGCTTTGCAGTCTTCTGTAGTGTGACCATAGTTGCGGTGGTAGCGGCAATACTTGGTCATATCAACATTAGGAGGTGTGGTTGTCTTGCATGGTGGAGGGATGAGGTCAACTTGTAGGGCTTCATTGAGGATGCGGGAGCAGGTTACGGTACGAGGGGCATATCTTGTGTGGGCGGGTATCAAGGCGGGGAGGTTGCGAGGTAGGGTTGGCGGTGGTGGCTGCATAGTCGTTGCAGAATTTTGTATGGAGGGTCTGCATCTCCTCCATGCGGACATAGTCGGCCACGCGCAATTTTAGTTCGTGTATAGAGGAAGGTGGGTGGAGGTAGATGTTGTTGGCAAAGGGGTCAAGTTGTAGGGTAAGTGCCATGCACTGGAGGATCATCTCTTGGTTGAGGTGTGGGGTGCGAAGAGTTGCCTTACTGAAGCGATCTATGAACGCTCTGAATGGTTCACCTTGTTCCTGTCTAATGCCCAGGAGTGAGATTGTGGTAGTTTGGTGTGGACGACTGCCAGCAAAATGGGTGGAGACATGTGTGAAAGAACGTCGAAGTTGTTGATGGAGTAAGGCGGAAGGCTTGTGAACCATTCCAGAGCAGGGCCCTTGAGGGTGGTGGGAAAGGCTTTGCAGAAGACTGCGTCTTGGGATGTGTACAGGGCGACATGGGTGATGTATACTTTGAGGGGTTCATCAGGGTCGGTTTTGTCGGTGTAGCGGTCCAGCGTGAAGGGTTCCCACTGGGCAGGAAGGGGGGTGTTGGCGATAAAGTTGGTGAAGGGGTGACGACGTCTGGGTTGGTGGGGAGGGAGCAGATGAGGTGGGATGGGATGGTTGATCATGGTAGGGAAGGTTATAAGGGGGGATGTGGGTTGTTGGAAGGTAATGTGGGTTGTAGGGTGGTACATGTGTAGTGTGTAAGGTGGTGGGTATGTTGTAAGGGATCTGGGTGGTGGGGAGGGTAGCACCAGGGGTTGGGGCTGTAGTATGCCCTGGTTGAGTGGATGGGAAGTGAGTGGGATGGGTGGAGGGAATGGGTGTTTGTTGGGTGGTGGTGAAGGTGTGAGCGGTGGGGTTGTATTCGCTTTCCTCTTCTGTGGGCTGGAAGGCCGGGGACCTTGCAGCCTCAGACGCCTCCTTGGCCTTTCCCTTCAAGGTGGGATCAGCTTCGATCTTTCGCCTAAGGCGAGAGTTCTCTTGCCGCAACGACTCCATCTCATCAGCGCTGTATTTCTTCAGATATGCCAGTTCTTGTTGCATCTTCACCTGGCCGTCCAGGATGGCGGCTAGGTCAGGGGTGATGCCAGCAGGTCCTGAGGGACCACCATCCTCCTGCTTGTTCACTCCAGCTCTGTTGCGGGTGGAAACCATCTTCGGAGAAAAACAGGTACTAAAGGTGTTCGTCTCGTGCCCCACGGTGGGCACCAATTGTTCCTACAGAGAACAAACAAGATAAGTTAGGCACAAGCGTCACCTTACCCATGTAGTTCGTTATCTCCTTAGTTGGCCTCTTCCCGGTTGGTATATGTCGGTTTGGACCCAGGAGGGGTGACCTACAGAAGGGACTCCGAAGCTCAAGTGAGTCAAAACTCTCAAAAGGTCAAATTAGTGATTAATGGAGTAATGAATGCGTACCTTTAATTATTGTGGTCCACATGTATTTATAGAGTATTAATCATGTTTGGTTATGCCATGGGTCCGGCCCTAGCTTGGGCTTTAGTTTGGGTTGTAAGTGGGCCTGGGCCCTAGCCCAGGCTCTTAAGAGGACCCACTGAACACTAGGGGGGACTTTAACTTTACTAAGTATATTGGAGTAGTCAGCCTAGGCCGACTACTTTCTTGGCGGTTTATGTTGGTTATGTGTTGCCTTGTGCAGGTTGTTTCTCTGGACGTTTAGGTTATCGGTTTAGTTTGGTAAGGCTTAGGCCAACTCGGCTTAGGCTGACTACTTGATTGCTTTGGCATATATGTATCGTTTTATCACTTATTTGGTCGAGTTTGGCCATGTATGGTACACCAGTCCCCCAGCCTTGGTCGATATGAGTTGTCGGTCAAGGGTGATATGTGTTGGTGTGTTAACGAGATCTACTGGGTGTGGTACATTAAAACCATGTCCAGAGACAAAGAATGTGATAGTCGATCCAAGTTCAAAGGTTCCACCACCTAAAATGTCCATTAGAAATTATATCAGTCAAAGACAAATTTAGGTCTCAAGCCATAATAACATCATTGTTCATTAAGATAACAAACTTACTGAGTTTTAAAGACATTGTTGTTTCATTTTCTTTCAGATATAGAATTAAAAGTATGCCATCCCATCACAACAATTTGTAGAACTTGTCTCTTTTTATTTCTTGTACGAAATACACTATAGTTGGACGAATTTCGCAAAGACAAAAGGTTTTTGTACTTTGTGAAGTCGCAATTAATTTTCAATTACATGTCTTTCACTAGAGGTGTCAATTTGGTCAAGTCCACAGGGCTTGGCCCTGGCCCATGTGTGCTAGGGCCAAAAAAGCCCACATTGAAAAAAAAAAACTCCAACAAAGAAGTTCACCGGGCCAAAAACCCTACAAAAGTCCTGTGCGTCAGGGCCAACCCTTGGGCTTTCATCTTTCACATGAAAAATATATTATTTTTTAAAATATATTACTATCTGTGGGACAGAAGACCCAACAAACTGGACAAACACGACGACCCGAATAGGTCGAACGACCCGGACCTGCCCGACGACCTCGACAAGAACGACGACTCGAACGGGCCCGATGATCCAAACAGACCCAAAGACCCGAACGAGCCCGACGATGCGGACAACTCGGACGACCCAGACGAGCCTGACAATCAGGCTAAACCCGACAACACGGACGAGCCCACCGACATGCACAGGCCCGACGACCCTGACAGGCTAGACGATCCAGACGTGCACGACAAATCGGACGGGCCTGACGACCCGGAAGAGCCCTATGACCCAAACGGGCCCGACAACCCGGACAGGCCCTACGATCCAAACAAGCCCGACGACCCGGACGGGCTCGACAACCCATGTAGACCTGACAACCCGGACGGGCCTAATGACCTAGACGGGCCCGACGACACAGACGGGCCCGACCACCCGGACGTGTCCAACAACCCGGACGAGCCCGACGACCTTGACGGGCCCTACGACCTAGACGAGCCCCACGATGCGAACGGGTCCGATGACCCAGATAGGCCCGACGACCAAAACGGGCCCAACGACCCTAACGAGCCCGGTGATCCAAACAGACCAAAGGACCCGTATGGACCCGACGACCCAAACAGGCCCAACGACCCAAATGGGCCCTACGACGTAGATGGGCCCAACGATCCGAACGGGCACGAGGGCTCGGACATGCCCAACGATCCGACAGGCTCAACAACCTAGACGGGCCCGATGATCCAGATAAGCCCGACGATCCGAACGGGCCCGACGATCAAGAGGGGCTTGACGAGTCGAACGGGCCTGATGATCCAAACAGGCCCAATGACTCGAATTGGATCATCCGTGTTGTCACACGGGTTGGGCCGCTAGGCCCATCCGGGTCGTTGGGCTCATTCGGGTCGTTGAGCCTGCCTAGATCATCGGGTCCATCCGGGTCGTTGGGCTTGTTTGGGTCGTCTGGCCCGTTTGTGTTATTTGGCTCGTACGGGTCATCGGGCCCATCCCAATCGTCAGGCACATCTAGGTCGTTGGGTCTGTCGGGATCATCGGGCACGTCCGGGTCGTTGGGCCTGTGTGGTTCGTTGGGCTCGTTTGGGTCATCAGGCATGTCCGGGTCTTCGGGCTCGTCTGTGTCGTCAAGCCCGTTCGGGTTCCGTTGGGCCCGTTTGGATCATCGGCCTGTCTAGATCGTTGGTCCCATTGGGACTGCCTAGGTCGTCAGGCCCCTCCTTGTCATAGGTCTCATCCTGGTCATCGTGCCCGTTCGGGTCATTAGGCCCGTTCGGGTCATTGGGCCTGTTTGGATCATTTGCCTCGTTCGGGTCATTGGGTTTGTTCGGGTCGTCGGACCCGTTCAGATCGTTGGGTCCGTTCGGGTTGTTGGGTCCGTCCAGGTCGTCGGATCCGTCTAGGTCCTAGGACCCGTCCGGGTTGTTGGTCCTGTCGCAACCGGAATCGCGACGGGACGACGAACCAAGAAACAAAACGGGTTTGAAAAGAGATTTGGAGTCGCCACCATAGTTATTCTGGAAAACTATGGAAAACCATAAAGATAAGACAAGTCTACGAAAAACCAGATTTTTGGATCCGGGAGTCGGTTACGTGTAGGGAAGGTGTTAGCACCCTACCCTGCCCGCCCGAGGGCGGTACCTTTAATTAAAAATGCAAAGTCGATGTGATTTTCAAAATGTTAATTTTCCCAAAAATAATAAAACAAAAAAAGCTAAAAAGAAACAAATATATTTTTTTTAATTTTTTGGGCCCGATAAGGATTGACCTTGGTCCTATGTATTCTCATTAAAAATGAGAAATCAGGGTTACGTAGTTCTTTAAAAGATATTTAAAAAATAATTGAGAAAATGATTTAATTTTTTAGAGGTGAACCTGACAAGGACTGGCCTTGCTCCTACGTATCTCACAGGGGAGAATCAAGGATCACGTAGTTCTTAAAAAGCTTGTTTGTTTGAGAATGTTGATGTTTTTTATATTTTGGAATTTTATATTTTTTTGTATTTTTGAATTACATGGAAATATGTGTCACACGACGCGAGCGGTCAGACAGACACTAAAAGAGAAAGAAAACTATTTTTGGTATTTTTAGAAAATAAGTGTCACACGGTGCAAGCGACCGGACAGACACAATGAAGTGAAAGAAAACATTTTTATTTTTTGATTTTTCTATTTTTTGCAATTTTTTATAATTTTCAAATATATTTGTCTTTTTATATTAATAAAATAAATAAAAGGATGAAAATATTTAAGAAGAAATAAAAGTGGAAAATAAAATATGGGGTACATGAGTCATTAGTGAGGGTGCACAAAGTAAACACAACAACAAGCTCAAAAACAATAGACAAAGATATGGGGTGCATGAATATCACATGTGGAAGGTGTATGAAGTAACAGGTGGGTGCGTGTAGTAAATAAAGGGGTGTGCTAAGCAAACACAAGATGGAGGTGCAGGAATTAAAAACGGGGGTACACGAAGGAGTTCCTAAAGCAAAGAGGGTGTGAAAAATAATTAATACAATCCAAATAGGGGGTGCAGAACGTAAATAGCATTCTAACCCAAAACGAAATAATGGTAGGTGCAAGGTGAAACTATGGGGGTGCTAGGCGAAAAAACAAAAAAGTCGTGGCAAGTGAAACCAATTGACCTAAACCCTAGCTGCTGAAAAAAAAAATCGAGGCAAGTCACCTCCCTCTCTTTGTTCCGATTGGATGTGGCTGTTTGGCACTGGAATTGCGGGTCTGTTCTTTGATTTTGCGCAGGTGAATGATAAAGATGAGAAAAAAGATTAATTGATGGTGGAAGAGTGCATGACGGTGATGGTGATTTTGGGAAGGATTGTTGTTTGTGTTGAGTGCGGCGGGAAGGTGGTGATAATTGGAGGAATTGGTATGCAGCACCTGAATGGAGAATGAGCTTTTTCGGTGTGTTGATGATGGTTAGGAAAATAGAATTTGGGTTGCTTTTTTTTTTATTGGTTGCAAGAAGAGAAGGATGAATTTGGGGTTAGACGACGGGTTGAGGGGCTTGTTTGTTGTGTGCAGGATTTAAATAACACACTTATGGTGACGAGAGATTGGAGGGAGGAAATAACGTTTTTCAAGCATAATGAACAAAATTCAACAGATAAGCAATATACTAACACAACACCAGTTCATGCCAATCTCAGTTATGTTTATGCTCAATTGTGCAAGTGTACCTGCCTATGACAGTTCCTTTGTTCTCAATGATGTTACTTTTTTCTGTCACCGATCCCTGTTGCAATCTATCCTCCTCTCCTCATCTGTTGTGTTTGTGTTGCTCGTTGTTAGATGGTTCACTTCCTCTCTTGTTGCCTTTGTTCCCCTTTTTTCGTGCTTTGTTGCTCTCTACCCCAGTGTTCTCCTTCTAGTGTGCTGAGAGTCCCAAATCTTCCCTTGCTCGAGCTGCTTGCCTCCTTGTTTTTCAAGTGTAATGAAACTCTCTTCTGGTCCCTCTAGAGAGCATCTCCCCCTTTTCATGTGCTAGGAAGTTCTTCCTTTCAAATGGCTCTCTCCTTTTTTTTCCATTGCTCTCTTTCTTTAATGAGAAGTCACTTCTTGCTGCCATCTAGCCATAGCTATAGCTGCATTGCTCTGCCTGTCATGGCTGCTGCTGCAGCCAATACCCAAATTTTCCTCTCTCATGTTAAGACCCAAAGGTGCACTAAAGGTCATGAGTTGACCATCATGAAGGAATGACCAGACAGTTCAACAATAAGTCAGCTTTCATCATTTTTTTTATTATTTTTTTTTCTTTTTATATATTTTTTAAGAGAATAAAATAAAATAAAATAAGAAAAGCAATCAAAAAAGATTAAAATTAAAAATAAAATCAGAAATAGAACCAAAATAATAAAAAAAACAAAGATAAAAAAACAATAAATAAAAAAAGATAAAAAAGATAAAATTAAATTAAAGTTAAAATAAGATGAGAGTGAAAGCAGGAATATACCAATGTTCACTTTTCTCTATCTTTCCCCCTCTTCTTAATTATTTTCAAAGTCAAAGAAATAATTTCTTACCCGGACGAAATTGGGTGTCGACAGGTCCCATCCGGGTTTTCAGGCCCGTCTGGTTTGTCGGTGATGAGTGCGTATTTTTGCCCTCATTTAATGTTTAATTATGGGTATTTAATTGAATTTGTGTGTTTAAAGATTGATTTAATTGGGATTTCCTATAATTGGGTTTATTGAGCTTGAGATACAAAA
>Ga0214544_1003705_pt1 | contig 31265 bp, 24 predicted proteins | sample CNSS3metaG_FD_160074 | JGI IMG/M metagenome (GOLD analysis project Ga0214544, IMG submission 160074) | Root nodule microbial communities from cowpea collected in UCLA plant growth center, Los Angeles, California, USA - CNSS3 | ecosystem: Host-associated > Plants > Roots > Nodule | place: USA...
CTCCTATGTTAACTTAACCCATTTTTTTAAAAAATGGATTAGTCGACTAAAAATTTACAGAACAGACGGTAAGTCATGTTTAGTCTTGACTACTTCTAAAATAAAGTCATCCTTGAAAAGTTGTAGTTGTCATTGTACCTAATGTGTAATCAATTGAAACAATTAGGTGAAATTGGTGTAATTGGAAGGGTGCTAATATCTAACGACTTTAGTTGATTACAAATATAAAGAAGTCGTCAGGTATCATGACGACTTCAACTTTTTCAAAATTTATAAACTAATCGTTTTCATACATGATGACTTTACTTTAGAAGTAGTCGAGATTCAGCACGACTTGTCCCTTTTTTATTAAATTTCTAGTTAACTAGCTCATTTTTATTTTTTAAAAATACGTTAAGTTAACCCAGAACCATAAAAAATCCTTATCTTTAGTATTTTACATATATTGATATGACGAAGTTTCATTTTCCTTTGAGAGAAGAATTCTACGATGAAAATGATTTTTATATTCTTCTAAATCCTTTAGTGTATGGTGAAGATAATTGAGAATAACAATTATCACAAACATGATTTAGTACTTGTGGAAAAGCTTTACTGTACTAAATTACAAAAACCAAAAGCAGTAGAAAACTAAACACATAATTCTAAAACTCCAATCCTTTGATATCCTTCGTCCACAATCCATTGTTAGTCAAAATTAAAGAAAAATGAAAAGCTAATGGGGTGAGAGAGGCTCGGACTCTCGACCTCAGGATCACTCAAAAGCTATGAGACCTACGCGCTAACCAACTGTGCCACCACCCCAGTGACTTACCTGATTTCTCTCCTTCTTTGTAGAAAGTTATTTATATTAAATAATTTCAATAATTTGTGACCAAATGAGAAGAAAAATGTAACTTTAACATTTAATTATTGGAACAACACTACAGTTTCTTTTTTTAAACATAATATTTATTATTCAACTCATAAATATTTAATTCCAAATATTTAAGACAATTAAGTATTTAAGTTTCACTAAATTATTGGAACAACACTATGATTCTTTTTTTTAAACCTAATACTTATTATAGATCCTAAAAGGAATAACTTTCCGAGATCCGAAAGTCTTCCATATATGGCTTTTTTACACTCCTATGTTAACTTAACCCATTTTTTTAAAAAATGGATTAGTCGACTAAAAATTTACAGAACAGACGGTAAGTCATGTTTAGTCTTGACTACTTCTAAAATAAAGTCATCCTTGAAAAGTTGTAGTCGTCATTGTACCTAACGTGTAATCAATTGAAACAATTAGGTGAAATTGGTGTAATTGGAAGGGTGCTAATATCTAACGACTCTAGTTGATTACAAATATAAAGAAGTCGTCAGGTAGCATGACGACTTCAACTTTTTCAAAATTTATAAACTAATCGTTTTCATACATGATGACTTTACTTTAGAAGTAGTCGAGATTCAGCACGACTTGTCCCTTTTTTAGTAAATTTCTAGTTAACTAGCTCATTTTTATTTTTTAAAAATACGTTAAGTTAACCCAGAACCATAAAAAATCCTTATCTTTAGTATTTTACATATATTGATATGAGGAAGTGGTTCATTTTCTTTTGACAGAATAATTCTACCATGAAAATGATTTTTATATTCTTCTAAATCCTTTAGTGCATGGTGAAGATAATTGAGAATAACAATTATCACAAACATGATTTAGAACTTGTGGAAAAGCTTTTACTGTACTAAATTACAACAACCAAAAGCAAGTAGAAAACTAAACACATAATTCTAAAACTCGAATCCTTCGATATCCTTCGTCCACAATCCATTGTTAGTCAAAATTAAACAAAAATGAAATGCTAATGGGGTGAGAGAGGCTCGGACTCTCGACCTCAGGATCACTCAGAAGCTATGAGACCTACGCGCTAACCAACTGCGCCACCACCCCAGTGACTTACCTAATTTCTCTCCTTCTTTGTAGAAAGTTATTTATATTAAATAATTTCAATAATTTGTGACCAAATGAGAAGAAAAATGTACTTTAACATTTAATTATTGGAACAACACTACAGTTTCTTTTTTTAAACAATATTTATTATTCAACTCATAAATAGTTAATTCCAAATATTTAAGACAATTAAGTATTTAAGTTTCCCTAAATTATTGGAACAACACTATGATTCTTTTTTTTAAACCTAATACTTATTATAGATCCTAAAGGGAATAACTTTCCGAGATCCGAAAGTCTTCCATATATGGCTTTTCTACACTCCTATGTTAACTTAACCCATTTTTTAAAAAATGGATTAGTCGACTAAAAATTTACAGGACAGACGGTAAGTCATGTTTAGTCCTGACTACTTCTAAAATAAAGTCATCCTTGAAAAGTTGTGGTCGTCATTGTACCTAACGTGTAATCAATTGAAACAATTAGGTGAAATTGGTGTAATTAGAAGGGTGCTAATGTCTAACGACTCTAGTTGATTACAAATATAAAGAAGTCGTCAGGTATCATGACGACTTCAACTTTTTCAAAATTTATAAACTAATCGTTTTCATACATGATGACTTTAGTTTAGAAGAAGTCGAGACTCAACACGACTTGTCCCTTTTTTATGAAATTTTTAGTTAACTAGCTTATTTTTGTAAAAAATACGTTAAGTTAATCCAGAACCATAAAAAATCCTTATGTTTAGTATTTTGACATATATTGATATGAGGAAGTGGTTCATTTTCCTTTGACAGAATAATTCTACCATGAAAATGATTTTTATATTCTTCTAAATCCTTTAGTGCACGGTGAAGATAATTGAGAATAACAATTATCAGAAACATGATTTAGAACTTGTGGAAAGGCTTTTACTATACTAAATTACAAAAACCAAAAGCATTAGAAAACTAAACACATAATTCTAAAACTCCAATCCTTAGATATCCTTCCTCCACAATCCATTGTTAGTGAAACATAAAGAAAAATGAAAAGCTAATGGGGTGAGAGAGGCTCGAACTCTCGACCTCAGGATCACTCAGAAGCTATGAGACCTACGTGCTAGCGAACTGCGCCATCACCCCAATGACTTACCTGATTTCTCTCCCTTCTTTGTCGAAAGTTAATTAGATTAAACAATTTCAATAATTTTTGACCAAGTGAGAAGAAAAATGTAACTTTAACACTTAAATATTGGAACAACACTATAGTTTCTTTTTTTAAACGTAATATTTATTATATAACTGATAAGTATTTAATTCCAAATAGTTAAGACAATTATGTATTTAAGTTTCATTAAATTGTTGGAATAACACTATGATTCTTTTTTTGAAACCTAATATTTATAGTAGATCCTAAAGGGAATAACTTTCTTAGATCCTAAAGTCTTCCATATAAGGCTTTTTTACACTTCTTGGTTAACTTAACCCATTTCTTACAAAAATGGATTAGTTGTCAAGAATTTACATGACAAAAGCTAAGCCATGTTGAGTCTTGACGTCTTCTACAATAAATTCATCGTTGAAAAGTGTCAGTCGTCATGGTACCTAATGTGTAATTAATTGAAATCATTAGGTGAAATTGGTGTAATTAGAAGGGTGATAATGTCTAATGACTCTAGTTGATTAAAAATATAAAAAGTCGTTAGGTATCATGACGACTTCAACTTTGTCAAAATTTAAAAGAAATCATTTTCAAACATGATGACTTTACTTTAGAAGTAGTCGAGACTCAGTTTGATATCTCCCTTTTTTGTAAATTTTTAGGTGAAATTGGTGTAATTAGAAGGGTGATAATGTCTAATGTCTAATGTCTAATGAAATTGGTGTAATTAAAAACATAAAAAGTCGTTAGGTATCATGATGTTAGAAATGTATAAGCCATGAGAGAAAGAAGAAAGGATGCGTACAAAAAAACGCACAAGAAAAGTTTGGGTGAAAAACCAACTCAAAGAGAGTTTGCTTCCTTATAGATTTATTAGAACCTTTGTTCAATATATAGAGTACAATGTCCCATTATATATAGGGAAAAGTAAAAAAACCAAATAAAATAGAATGTTTGATAATAATAAAAGAGAATGAAATATATGATATCTCTATCAATATAATTAAAAGCAAGAGATATATAATATCTTTATCACCCCTTCTCAAGGTGCGCATGAAGATTGTAAAGGCCCAACTTGGAAGTAGCAACCCGGAAAGTAGAATGATGTAAGGACTTAGTAAAGATATCAGCAAGTTGACCTCTAGAAGGAACATGGAGAAGGTGAATAAGACCATCAACAAGCTTTTGTCGAATAATGTGGCAATCAAGTTCTATGTGCTTGGTTCTCTCATGAAAAGTGGGATTCTTGGCAATGTGAATAGTAGAATTGTTGTCACAAAAGGCAGTGTAGGGAGTGGGAACAGAAAAACGCAAATCCTGAAAAAGGTATTGAATCCATGTAGTTCACATGCCAGGGATGCCAAGGCGCGATACTCAGCCTCAGAAGAAGATCGTGAAATAGTGGTTTGTTTCTTAGACTTCCAAGCAACCAAAGAGGTGCCTAAGAAAACAGAATATCCAGAAACAGAGCGTCGGGTAGTGGCACATGTTGCCCAATCAGAATCAGAAAATGCCTGAATTTTAAAAGAGGTGTTGGATTTATACAAAAGGCCATATCCAAGAGCATTTTTCATGTACCGAATGATCCGTAAAGCTTGCTGCATATGTGGTTCACGCAGAGAAGAAACAAACTGGCTGAGTTGTTGGACAACAAAACTAATATCAGGTCTGGTGTTAGTCAAGTAACGTAATTTTCCAATCAGACGCCTAAAGGAAGAAGGATCTGGTAGAAGAGCTCTCTCGTCGGCATGAAGTTTGATAGAAGGATCAGATGGTGTTGTTGCAAGTTTACATTCAAGCATCCCTGTCTCTGAAATGAGGTCCAAACAGTATTTCCTTTGATTCAAAACTAATCCATCAAGAGAACAAGAAACTTCAAGGCCCAAAAGATACTTGATAAGGCCAAGATCTTTAATATGAAATCTAGAATGAAGATGAACTTTTACAACATTAATTTCAGCAATGTTATTGCCAATGAGAACCACATCATCGACATAAACCAATAAAGCAGTAATATCATAGGCAGATTTCTTCACAAAGAGAGAGTGATCAACAGAGCTTTATGTGTAACCAAGAAGAAGTAGCTCTAAAGTTAATTTTTGATTCCAATTATGACTGGCTTGTTTTAAACCATATAGAGACTTGTTAAGCTTACAAACAAGATTTGGCTGGGGAAGAGAAAGACCAGGTGGAGGCTTCATATAGATCTTTTCATGTAAGTCTTCATGGAGGAAAGCATTGTCAACATCCAACTGATGAATAAACCAATCACTAGCAGAGGCCAAGGCTAAAAGGATGCGGACAGTAGTAAGTTTAACAACAAGAGAGAATGTTTCGAAATAATCAATCCCCTCAGTTTGAGTAAAACCCTTAGCCACCAACCGTGCTTTAAACCTATCGACTGTGCCATCTGGTTTATGTTTGAGTTTGTAAACCTAGCGGCAACCAATTGGCTTGATGTCAGAAGGAGGAGGAACTAAAGTCCAAGTCTGGTTTCTGTCAAGAGCATGTAACTCAGCATCAAAGCCTGTTTCCAACAGTCATGTTGACCAGCTTCTTTAAAGGAGAAAGGTTCAGCTTCGGCAGAAATACTATGACAAAAAATAGTATGGTCAAAAGAACAATTATCATAAGAAACAAAAGAATGCATTGGATAAGGTGTGGAACAAGTAGAGCATGAAGTGGAAGCAGCACCACAATAATATTGATCTAAGTATTGAGGCCTGTTTTTCACTCGATGAGATGTTCTAAGATCAAGATCAGTAACTTCAGCATTATCAGAAACAATACTAGTAACAGGATCGTAGTAAGGTCAGTGGCATGTGAAACGGGTAAAGCTGGAAAATCATACATGCTAATATCACAATTATGAGAATCATCAATGGAAGCAATATAGTTATCAGAAGGCAAAGAGAATAAGTAAGGAAAAATATTTTCATGAAAGATAACATTCCTAGTCACAAAAATAGACTTGGAGTGAAGATCATACAAAACATATCCCTTTGTTCCAGATTTATAACCAAGGAAAACACATTTTAAGCTTCGAGAATCTAATTTAGTTCTTCCAGTATTGGCAGAACTGGCGTAAGCCAGACAACCAAAATCTTTTAGAATAGAAAAATTGGGTTTAGTAGAATAAATCAATTCATAAGGAGATTGATTACTGAGAAAAGGAGTGGGTAACCTATTAATTAGATGAACAACCAATTTAAGGGAATTGGACCAGAAAATGTTTGGTATTTTTGCTTGAAAAAGAAGAGCACGACACACATTAAGAAGATGTTGATGCTTCCTCTCAACAATCCCGTTTTATTGAGGAGTTGCAACACAAGAAGTTTCATGAAAAATACCCTTGCTATTATGAAAATCATATAGAAGAAACTCTTTGCCATTACCGAAACGTATTATCTTAAGCTTGCAAGAAAACTGATTTTCATTCAAATTAATAAAGTCTTGAAGAAGAGATCTGACTTCTGTTTTATTTTTAAGAAAAAGAATCCAAGTAAATCTGCTATAATCATCAACTATAGTCAAAAAATACTTGTATCCATTAATGGAAGAGACGGAAATCGGGCCCCAAATATCAACATGGATAAGTTCAAAAAATTGAAGAGATTTACTCGTGCTGGAAGAATATTTCAGACGTTTTTGTTTGAAAAAAGCACAAGCATCACAAGCAATAATAAAAGGAGAAAAAATATCAGAATGATCAGAAACAAGAAGCTGTAAAATTTGATTAGATGGGTGACCAAGTTTCATATGCCACAAGTTAGAAGGACTAGCATTATTAATGAGAGTAGAATGTGGTAAAGAAATATTTATGTTAGATATACTCAAGTTACATCTGTCTTGAGAACTATCTAAGAGATAAAATAGGCCTTGATGTTTCCTAGCTGCTCCAATTGGTTGGAAGGTATCTGTCTGCACAATAAAACAAGTATTTTGGGAGAAAACCATAAGACAATTAGTAGAATTAAGCAATTTAGGAATAGCGATGAGTTGAACAGAAAATTCAGGGACAAAAAGAGTGTTGTGAAGGATAAGATTGCCTAAGACAATGGTACCTGAGAATTTCGCAATGACAGAGTTTTGGTTGGGTAATTGTATAGAAATAGGAGAAATAGGTTTGAGATTTTGAAATAAAGATTTAAAAGGACAAATATGGTCAGTAGCACCACTATCTAAAATCCAAGAAGAAAGGGGAAAAACAAAACCTGTGGGTTTGGCAGTACATTGATGAACAACAGTAGTTGTGGAAGAAGAATCATTGTGAGACTGCTGAATCAAGGCGAGAAGAGCTTCATACTACTCTCTAGAGAAACCAAACTGAGCTTCAGCTTTGTCATCCTTCCCGGCATGAAGATCGACAGTAGAGGAGACAGTATCAACCATACTAGCATGACCAGAGGGCTTGGAAGGAGGAGGTTGGACTTTAGGGTGTAGGTTATAGCCTTGAGGCACACCATGCTTAATCCAACAAGAATGAGAGGTATGATTGGTTCGGTGACAATGGTCACAATATCAAGGATTACGGCCACCAGACCGAGGAAAGTGGCCTCGTCCACGATTGTTAGAGAAACCACCGCGAAAATGTTTACCATGAGTATTGGCCATGGCAAGAATTCAACAAGAAAGGAAAGCAAATGCGGAAGGCGGTTTAAATCTGATACCATGTTAGAAGTGGGCTTTAAGCCTAACTCAACCCCACAAAACTGGCTTGTAAGGTGAGGTTTGCACCTCACTTATATATTATGAATTAGCCTTATCTCTAGTCGATGTGGGACTTCCAACACATGAGGACTTCAACTTTGTCAAAATTTCTAAAGAAATCGTTTTCATCCATGATGACTTTACTTTAGAAGTAGTTGAGACTCAGCACGACTTGTCCCTTTTTTTGTAAATTTTTAGTTAATTAACCCAGAACCATAAAAATCCTTATGTTTAGTATTTTACATATATTGATATGAGAAGTGGTTCATTTTCCTTTGACAGAATAATTCTACCATGAAAATGATTTTTATATTCTTCTAAATCCTTTAGTGAATGGTTAAGATAATTGAGAATAACAATTATCAGAAACATGATTTAGAACTTGTGGAAAGGTTTTTACTATACTAAATTACAAAATCAAAAGCATTAGAAAACTAAACATATAATTCTAAAACTCCAATCCTTAGATATCCTTCCTCCACAATCCAATGTTAGTCAAACATAAAGAAAAATGAAAAGCTAATGGGGTGAGAGATGCTCGAACTCTCGACATCAGGATCACTCAGAAGCTATGAGACCTACGCACTATCCATCTACGCCACCACCCCAATGACTTACCTGATTTCTCTCCTTTCTTTGTAGAAAGCTATTTAGATTAAATAATTTCAACAATTTGTAATCAAGTGAGAAGAAAAATGTAACTTTCACACTTAATTATTGGAACAACACTATAGTTTCTTTTTTTAAACGTAATATTTATTATTTAACTAATAAATATTTAATTCCAATCAGTCAAGACAATTAAGTATTTATGTTTCCCTAAATTATTGGAACAACACTATGATTCCTTTTTTAAAACCTAATATTTACTGTAGATCCTAATAGGAATAACTTTCTTAGATCCTAAAGTCTTCCATTTAAGGCTTTTTTACACTTCTTGGTGAACTTAACCCATTTCTTACAGAAATGGATTAGTCGACTAAGAATTTACATGGCAGGAGCTAAGCCATGTTTAGTCTTGACGACTTCTACAATAAATTCATCCTTAAAAAGTTGTAGTCGTCATGGTACCTAATGTGTAATCAATTGAAATAATTAGGTGAAATTGGTGTAATTAGAAGGGTGATAATGTCTAATGACTCTAGTTGATTACAAATATAAAAAGTCGTTAGGTATCATTTCGACTTCAACTTTGTCAAAATTTATAAAGAAATTATTTTCAAACATGATGACTTTACTTTAGAAGTAGTCGAGACTCAGCCCGACTTGTCCCTTTTTTTGTAAATTTTTAGTTAATTTACTCATTTTTTAAAAAAATACATTAAGTCAACCCATAACAATAAAAAATCCTTATGTTTAGTATTGTACATATATTGATATGAGGAAGCGGTTCATTTTCCTTTGTAAGAATAATTCTATCATGAAAATGATTTTTATATCCTTCTAAATCCTTTAGTGTATGGTGAAGATAATTGAGAATAACAATTATCATAAACATGATTTAGAACTTGTGGAAAGTCTTTTACTATACAAAATTAGAAAAATCAAAAGCATTAGAAAACTAAACAAATAATTCTAAAAGTGCAATCCTTAGATATCCTTCCTCCACAATCCATTGTTAGTCAAACATAAAGAAAAATGAAAAGCTAATGGGGTGAGAGAGGCTCGAACTCTCGACCTCAGGATCACTCAGAAGCTATGAGACCTACGCGCTAGCCAACTGCACCACCACCCCAATGACTTACCTTATTTCTCTCCTTTATTTGTAGAAAGTTAATTAGATTAAATAAATTCAATAATTTGTGACCAAGTGACAAGAAAATGTAACTTTTAACACTTAATTATTGGAACAACACTATAGTTTCTTTTTTTAAACGTAATATTTATTATTTAACCGATAAATATTTAATTCCAAATTGTTAAGACAATTAAGTATTTAAGTTTCACAAAATTGTTGGAACAACACTATGATTCTTCTTTTGAAACCTAATATTTATAGTAGATCCTAAAGGGAATAACTTTCTTAGATCCTAAAGTCTTCCATATAAGGCCTTTTTACACTTCTTGGTTAACTAAACCCATTTCTTACAAAAATGGATTAGTCGATTAAGAATTTACATGACAGAAGCTAAACCATGTTGAGTCTTGACGACTTCTAATATAAATTCATCCTTGAAAAGTTGCAGTCGTCATGGTACCTAATGTGTAATCGATTGCAATCATTAGGTGAAAATTGTGTAATTAGACGGGTGATAATGTCTAACGACTCTAGTTGATTACAAATATAAAAAGTCGTCAGGTATCATTACGACTTCAACTTTGTCAAATATAAAGAAATCGTTTTCATACATGATGACTTTACTTTAGAAGTAGTCCAGACTCAACCCGACTTGTCCCTTTTTTTGTAAATTTTTAGTTAATTAACTCATTTTTTTAAAAAATACGTTAAGTCAACCCAGAACCATAAAAATCCTTATGTTTAATAATTTACATATATTGATATGAGGAAGTGGTTCATTTTCCTTTGACAGAATAATTCTACCATGAAAATTATTTTTATATTCTTCTAAATCCTTTAATGTATGGTGAAGATAATTGAGAATAATAGTTATCACAAACATGATTTAGAACTTCTGGAAAGGCAACATGATTTAGAACTTCTGGAAAGGCTTTTACTATACTAAATTACAAAAACGAAAAGCATTAGAAAACTAAACACATAATTCTAAAACTCCAATCCTTTGGTATCCTTCCTCCACAATCCATTGTTAGTCAAACAAAAAGAAAAATGAAAAGATAACAAAAAGAAAAATGAAAAGATAACAAAAAGAAAAATGAAAAGATAATGGGGTGAGAGAGGCTCGAACTCTCGACCTCAAGATCACTCAAAAGCTATGAGACCTACGCACTTGCCAACTGCGCCACCACCCCAAGGCCTTACCTGATTTCTCTCCTCTCTTTGTACAAATATATTTCGATTAAATAATTTCAATAATTTGTGACCAACTGAGAAGAAAAATGTAACTTTAACACTTAATTATTGGAACAACACTACAATTTCTTTCTTTAAACATTTTTTTTTAGTTAACTAATAAATATTTAATTCCAAATAATTAAGACAATTAAGTATTTAAGTTTAACTAAATTATATGAACAATACTATGATTCTTTTTTTAAAACCTAATATTTATTTTAGATGCTAAAGGGATTAACTTTCTTAGATCCTAAAGTCTTCCATATAAGGCTTTTTTAAACTTCTTGGTTAACTCAACCCATTTCTTACAAAACTCGATTAGTCGACTAAGAATTTACATGACAAAAGCTAAGCCATGTTGTGTCTTGATGACTTCTACAATAAATTCATCCTTGAAAAGTTGCAGTCGTCAAGTTACCTTACGTGTAACCAATCGAAATCATTAGGTGAAATTGGCGTAATTAGAAGGGTGATAATGTCTAACAACTCTAGTTGATTACAAATATAAAAAGTCGTCAGGCATCATGACTACTTCAACTTTGTCAAAATTTATAAAGAAATCATTTTCATACATGATGACTTTACTTTAGAAGTAGTCAAGACTCAACACGACTTGTCCCTTTTTTTTTAAATTTTTAGTTAACTAGCTCACTTTTTTAAAAAAATACGTTAAGTTAACCCAGAACCATAAAAAATTCTTATGTTTAGTATTTTACATATATTGATATGAGGAAGTGGTTCATTTTCCTTTGAGGGAATAATTCTACCATGAAAATGGGTTTTATATTCTTCTAAATCCTTTACTGGATGGTGAAGATAATTGAGAATAACAATTATCACAAACATGATTTAAAACTTTTGGAAAGGCTTTTACTATACTAAAATATAAAAACCAAAAGCATTACAAAATTAAACACATAATTCTAAAACTCCAATCCTTAGATATCCTTCCTCCACAATCCATTGTTAGTCAAATTTAAAGAAAATTGAAGAGCTAATGGGGTGAGAGAGGCTTGAACGCTTGACCTCAGGATCATTCAAAAGCTATGAGACCTACGCGCTAGCCAACTGCGACACCAGCCCAATGACTTACCTGATTTCTCTCCTTTCTTTGTAGAAAGATATTTAGATGAAATGATTTCAATAATTTGTGACCAAGTGAGAAGAAAAATGTAACATTAACACTTAATTGTTGGAACAACACTACAATTTCTTCTTTTTTTTTAACGTTATATTTATTATTTAACTTATAAGTATTTAATTCCAAATAGTTAAGACAATTAAGTATTTAAGTTTCACTAAATTATTAGAACAACACTATGGTTCTTTTTTTAACCCTAATATTTATTGTAGATCCTAAAGGGAATAACTTTCCCAGATCTTAAAGTTTTCCATATAAGGCTTTTTTACACTTCTTGGTTAACATAACCCTTTTTTACAATAATGGATTAGTTGATTTCTTATGTGTGTTCGTTTCTTCATTTCTGGAAATTACTTTCACGTTAAATAGTGTAGCTTAAGTATGATTTTAGTTATAGTAAAACAAGTGAATTTTAATTTTAATTTCTGACATTGAAAATAGTAATTTTGAATCTTAGTACGTATGATATCATATGACAACTTATATGTGGAACAAGTCTAGTAACTATTTTTATGTGATACATAATAATATTGTGAAACTATTCTTTTAGGAAAAAACTGTGGGTCTTCCAAGATAACATGGAAAAATTGATCATAGATCGAATAAAAGGAAAAGTTATTCGTAAAAGATTCTTCGACATTCAAGTCAGTAAGAATATAAAATATATGAATATATAAAGTGGTTATGTGTGAAATAAATTGAAAATTGAGTATATACTCCTGGTGAGCATGTGTTGTATTTATAAACATTTGTAGAAAAAAATGTAAAGGTGATAATTGATTGTCAAATAAATTGAATTGTCAGAATATTCTTTATTTGATTTATTATTTCCATTTATGTGTGTGTCAATTATTGAATTTAATGAGATTCGTAGTATATTATGCATTATGCTTATAATTATTTTTATTATGGTATAATTTATAAATGAGAATAATATATACATATTGCATGGTATCATGAGAATATTTATATTTATTTAATATTATTATCTAGCTTGAATTGAGGGGAAGTGTATAAGCCCCTAAGCTCAAAGCTCTACAAGGCGAGCAAACGAGCTTGTAAGTCCGGTTCGACACAAGTTGGAGATCTTTTAATTATCCTTGATCGTTGTGTTTAGCTTTTCTCATTTTCAAGTGATCTGGTAGTTTGTTTTCAAACATGTTTTTGACCATTCATTGGTGATTTTTTATTTTATGAACAACCTCAAATTGCATTCTCCAACCTTGGTTGGTAGGGTGATGTACTCATGATATTCAATTGTGTTTTGGCTGAGTTATCCTAACATTGTTGGTCATTCGAACCGAATCAAGTTTTTCACCTTAGTAGGTAATGTGTAACTCCACCTTTGTTGGTAGAACTTAGACAATTCACTACCTCAGTTGATAAAGTGTAACTACATGCTAGTTCAAAAAACATATTTAACTACGCATAATATGCTACACTTTTAAGAAAAACTAAGCTTTTAAAAACACGATGACATTTTGATAATTGACATTATCATGTTTTATTTTTTGTTTATTTTAATTTTTATTGTAATTTTATTATTATCCTTTTATATATTTTATGGGTTAATTTACAAATTTGGGTCATTTATAAACGTAAATTACAAAATGGGGTCAATTGACTAATTTATTACATCGCAAGATTGAAGTCATTTGGACTCTTAACGATACACAAAGTGAAGTCGTTATGTGTTGCAACAGTTTCTTCATAAATTTTTAAAAAGTGAGAATCAGTACCATTGATAATGACTTGTGTGCATATGAAAGTAATAGAAGTCGTGGTAAATCAAAACGACTTGCATCTAAAGTCGTATACATTCCTAATGACATTAGTTTTTTATTTTTTTATATTAATTTTATTTTAATATATAGGCGCACATTTTTTACTAGAAAAATTAGAAAATTAATTAAAAAACAATAAAAATATCTCAATATTAATAACATAAAAATGTTTTACATTAAAGTTGGAACATATATAATATTTAAATACATCATATGTGACCTTCAGTGCCACATGGAGGCCATCTTCTTGGTCTGGTCGATTGTTTGGATGGTTGTTGTTCATGTTGTTCATCTTGGTCTTCATTGTCATCTTCACCCTATTAATTATCACCTTTACATTTTTTTTTTGTCTATCAATGTTTATAAATACAACACATTCTCACTGAGAGTACATACTCAACTTTTAATTTATTTCAAACATACTCACTTTATATATTCATATATTTTATATTCTTACTAACTTGAACGTCGAAGAATCTTTTACAAATAACTTTCCCTTTTTTTCGATTTATGATCAATTTTTCCATGTTATCTCAGAAGACCCACAATCTTTTCCTAAAAGAATAGTTTCACAATATTATTATGTATCACATAAAAATAGTTACTGGACTTGTTCCACATATAAGTTGTTATATGATATCATACGTACTAAGATTGAAAATTATTATTTTCAATGTCAAAAATTAAAATTAAAATTCATTAATTTTACTATAATTAAAATCATACCTAACCTACATTATTTAACATGAAAGTAATTTCCAGGAATGAAGAAACGAACACACATGAGAAATTGGGGTGGTGGCGCAGTTGGCTAGCGCGTAGGTCTCATAGCTTCTAAGTTATCCTGAGGTCAAGAGTTCGAGCCTCTCTCACCCCATTAGCTTTTCTTTTTTCTTTAATTTTGACTAACAATGGATTGTGGAGGAAGGATATCTAATGATTGTAGTTTTATCATTGTTGGTGTGTTTAGTTTTCTAATGCTTCTGATTTTTGGATGGTTGTTGTTCGTGTTGTTCATCCTCGTCTTCATTGTCATCTTCATCCTATTGCATTTAAGGAAAAGGGGATCCTTGAAAAGTCGTTGATGGAGGATAGAAAGGCATTGATGATGATGGTCCTAGATTACAGACAAATGGTGGTGTCATAGTTGACATGCCAAACATGTGTGATGGTCTAGTACAATAGCTTGACTGAGATGGAAAGAATGCATATGACGAAGGGACATGGTGGAAGGGGGTAATATGAGTGAACAACATCTTTCTGAACTTCCACTTCAATGAGTGAACAACAACTAACCCAAGGCATGTCATTTGACTCAAAGAAGTTGACAATGTTAGTTATCAAACAGTACCATATTGATAATGGTTATAAATTTACGGTTATTGAGAGCAAATCTGGTTATTATATATGTCAATGTATCGATTATAACAAAGGTTGCCAATGGCTGTTACAAAATTCTTATAGCAAACGTAGTTTCAAGTGGGAAACAAGGAAGATTGACACACCACATACATGCTCGTCTACAAATTTATCTCTGAATCATATGAATCTTGATTCAAACCAAATCGCTTCCATTGTGTTTCACTTTGTGAAGACAAACCCTTTGATACCAATCAAAAGTTTGATAGCTGAAATTTCAAATCGTTTTGGATAGTCAGTTCTGTATCAAAAAACTTAGAATGCTAAACAAAAGGCATTGTCTAAGGCATTTGGAGATTGGGGAGACTCGTACAACGAACTTCCAAGGTTATATGAAGCTTTTCAAAAAACAAACCCAGGCACAATAATTCAATACACTAGTTCTCCTGTTGTAGTTGATGGTCAGGCTGGCCCTTCTTATTATATTTTGGAATGCATATTTTGGGCTTTTGGCTCATGCATCCAAGGGTTAAATTATTGCAAGCTAATTGTACAAGTTGATGGGACGTTTCTCATAGGAATATATCATGGTACATTGCTCACATTATTGGGTCAAGATGGGTCTCATAACATTTTTCCCTTGGGCCTTCGCAATAGTGGAAGGAGAGACAAATGAGGCTCTAATATGTTTTTTCAACTGTTGCAGGGGCACGTAACACCATAATCAAATATCTACTTGATAACACATCAAGGGAAAGGCATATTGGCAGCCCTACAATTTGAAGAAGTTGGATGGGAAGGAGAAGGTCTCCAATCAATACATTGCATACATCATATATCCTCGAACTTCAACAAGAAGTTCAAAAATCACGAGTTGAAGAACCAACTAATTAACATGGGTAATAAAATTACTCTATCATTCACAATTCTTGCTCGTTCATTGAAAACTGTATTTTAAATCAAACTAACTAATTCAATTGCATTGTCAAAGCTTACAAGGTCAAACACCCAATATTGGATGCAAAAATGTCGGCATTGAGATATCATTCATTCCAAATGGCTTCTTAGATTGATAGGATACCATTAGAAAAATGGACTCAAGCATATGATGGGGCCAACAGATTCAGCCACATGTCAATAAACTTGGCTGAATGTACAAACTCTATTCTAAAACGAGCTCGTACATTACCAACTTGTGCTCTAATTAAGGCAACATTTGAAAGAACTACATCATGGTTTGTTGAGCGATGATTGAAGGCAGATTCGATGTTACAAGCAATACATTAATATCCATAAGGCATAATAGTTATTATTAGAAAAAATCAACAACAAGCAGGCATACATCAAGTGCGTAGATACTCAAGACAAAATTTTGTATTTAAGGTTCAAGAGATATTTTCTCCACATGATCATCGCCAACCGAAGTCTTTAACGATTATATGAAATGACTAGTGGTGTGATTGTGGTCATTTCCAAGCTCTTGACTAACTTATCATTACGTAATAGATATCTACTCTTTCTCCCATTTAGACCTGACCACATACATTCATCATGTTTATAGCCTGAGCACCATCAAAAAGGCATATGAAATCCAGTTTTGTCCGGTTAAAAATAAAGATTATTGTTATGAACACCAGACCTAATTTCATTCCAAACCCACACACACGCCTTAGGGCACCAGGAAGACCTTCAACTACCTGTATCCATAACAAAATGGATCAACTAGATCCAAATAGCGAAGTAAATGTTCATATTGTAAAAATGAAGGACATCATAGGGGAAATTATCCCTATCATCATTAGTTTTTGCTAGTTTTAGTTTTAGATTTTGTTATGGTGTTGTAATTTTCCATTACCTAATCTAATGTATTATCTTGCTATTTCTAATTTTATAAAAAAATATGGTGCATATTATTTAGGGATTACTTGTATTTCAATACATATACGAAAAATTAAAGTTGGTTTTATCTTCGGGTATATGAAAAAAAAAACAATAAAATTAATTAATTAATTCAAATATAAAAAAAACTAAATTAAAATAAAAATTCAACATATTGAGGTTATCATGATGGACAATGACAACAATTGCAAATCATTATGCATCATAACAATTTCTACTTTTTCAACTTTCCCAAAGAAGTCGCTGCTATTCCTGACGAGTTTGGTTTAAAAGTCTCTCTAAGTCATAACAATTTCATCCCTACACTATAATTTTTCGATTAACTAATCTAGTTTTCTAATTTTAGGTTTTATTTAATAAAATTGGAAAATATAAGTATTTGGTTTACATATTTATTATTTTTCAGATAAGTGAAAATATTAAAGAAATTAAGAAGAAATGAGATTATGTGTTTGGTCCACATTGTTATGGTTCTTAATGCAAGTTTTAATGCATGCTTATTCCAAGAGATTTGGTATGGCATGTCAAACTTACATAGGACTTACAAGAGATATCTGCGTGTCTAATCTTAAAGAACAAGGAAAGTATTATTCATCACAAATGAGAGTACTGAGTAATTTTGCAACAAGAGACATTTGAGTGAGATTACTTGGGAAATCTGTTTAATCATTCTGCATATCATAATTATTGTTTAGTTTGTATGCTTATGTTTTGCAATTAAGAGACATCAAAGTGAGGTTACTTCATATTTCTGAAAGTGTTTGGACCTTGGCGGTAGGGTTGGTTGTTGTGCGAGCTAGTTTGGTGATGCAAAAGGGTCGTTGGACGAGTGGAGGTGTAGCTAGGTGAGGGAAAAATTGTGAGACGAAGTGGTCACTTGGTGACTAGTGATTGTTGAACGATGATTGGGGTGGTCACTAGGTGACTGGTTACCGATGGAAAAATTCAGCCGTAACACAGATTTATTTATCGACAGAAAAATTCGTCGGTAAAATTCGTCGATAATTCAAATTTTTTTACCGACAAATTTATCCGTTAGTAAAACAAGAGGGAACTTTTCTGCCCAAATTTGTATTGCCGACGAATTTTTTCATCGGTAAAATCCACAAGTAGTTACATAACTTAAAATTCGTCGGTAAAATTCGTCGATAATTTAAATTTTTAGATCAACAAATTTACCGACGAATTTATCCGTCGGTAAAAGGAGTGGGAATTTTCCCGCCCAAAGCTCACCTAAGAAGAAGAAGATGATGATGATGATAAACAGATTTTTGACCGACCGTCAATAATCCGTCGGTAATGTTGATTTAGCGACGGATTTTGACAATTATCGACGAATTATTACCGTCGGTAATATTAGTTTTTCTTATAGTGTTGTTTGGGCATTTTGATTGTCATGTTGCTTGTTTTGCATGTTTTACTATTTTGACTATGATTGTAGGTGATATGGTGATTATACATGTATGTTATGATGAGCTAAGTCATTTTATAATGAATTCACATGCTGAGTCGAGGTATGGTTGATCATATGATGATGATATATACATGTATGTATTCTTTTGTAACTATAAAGTCAAGTTGGTTCTTTTGCGCATGTAGAGTTGTTACTTGTAAGTTTTATGGAAAGCAGGGGAAAAGCCCTTTTCAAGAGGTGTTAGTGTTGAGGAAAGGTAAACAGTTGGTTATGAAAGGATGACATTCGCAATGGTAATTACTTGGTGGTAATAGGACTGATGTATTTTTCATGTTATGGTTTTCAAACATCTGATGGGTTTGTTTGGCTTGGAGGGTATGAGTGAGTATGTGTTTGGATAAATATTGTATGTGATGCATTATTTGGTTAGTTCACCCTCTCTTTTTTTGTGTTTGTGTTTGTGCGATGATCGTATAACTTGTGTTATACATGAGCAGATGTTGATATAGATGTTATTGGTGATGCATAGGTGCGAGGAGATATGTTGGGGAAACTTTGGGAGTTTTAGAAAGCTTTTGGAAAAGATTTCGGAATTTCTTTTAGCATGACCTTTTCTTGAAATTTGTTAAGTTAAAGACATGTATTGAGTTTATGGTTGTTTTGGATATTTTGCAAGGTTTATATTTAAATGAACTTTGGCAGGTTTGTTTTTCTTGAAATAAAATTTTTAGAAATTCCAATTTAATTAAACTGGTATTAGAGATGTGTTATGGTATTATTTATGCATTTACAAATAACATGTGACATTCTGAAATAGGTGTTACAACAGCTGCAAATAGCTCAAACTTGCACCTGTTCATGCACCATTACAAAGCACACAAGCAAAAACAATACCAAAATAGCACTAGAACAATGATAAAGATAGTCACAAAGCCTAATTCTAAAAAAATATCATAGAAAAAAAGGAAAAGAAAAAGAAGAGTGGAATAATGGATGCGGGAATTTGTGGTTGTGGCCACATCAGCCACAACATTCTCACTCATTCTCTCAATCTGACAAAAGAATCATAACCTTCCATTCCACTTTAAAAGAAAAGGAAAACGAAATTTGCGAAGAATATGCAAGTTTAAGAGTGAAAATTTGAGGTAACCTAATTTGGGAAAGACATCGCCCAAAACACGGAGGTCCTTCATAAAAAAAAAAGAATCTAAAGCAAAAATCTTGCATCCTTCACAACAATTCGATCTCCAAGCCTAGCGATGCAGCGGTCCAATAATGCGATGGTATAACAATGTAGTAATGTGATGGTATGGCGGTGCAACAATGCGATGGTGAAGTGGTGCAATAATGTGTTGTGTTGAAACAGTGTGGTGATGCAGTGTGACGATGCAGTACTATATCGCAGGTGAGGCAGTGTGGTGGCACTTGGAGAGTGTTGATGTGGAGGCATAGGGTTTGGAATAAAGAATGAAAAGGAGGAAAAGAATAAATTAAAAGAGGGAAAAAGTAAAATGAAATTTATTAAAATTATTTGTTTATGAAGAATATTCAAAAATTATTTATTTGTTGAAGTTTGAAAACAAACCTATAGTATTTTCGTGCAACTTAACAAAGGTTAAAAAACCTTTGTTAGTTAAATTCATTATCAGTGTTACATTAACTTCTGGTAAAAAACCTCCGCTAAGTATGATTTTTTTTAGTAGTAGCAACATTCACTTTTATATCACATTCATTTGAAAAACTATTTCTTATAACTTGCCGTTCATGTTTAACTACGTAAGAGAAAATTTTATCAATTGAAGGAATGAGGTCCATCAAGATACGTGAGACTTTATACTATTCATTTAAACCCCGTAGGAACTGCATTGCATGATCGTCACTCTTTCTTTTAGCAATTAGAGATATCATACCAAAGAAAGAAAGGGAAAATATGGGAATCTCCCCTCATGATGAGATGAAATGCCGAAAACAAGAACAAAGAAAGAAAGGGAAAAAGAAGAAACAGAAAAGAGGCTAAAAGAAAGAATTATAGATACTTCAAAATAACTTGGCTCTATGTCATATACAAAAGTGAAGCAAGGACTGAATTGAAAATTCTTCCTCATTCTGTTAGTGAGGTGGGATAGTTGGCACCGAATAATAAAACTATAAAGAGAGAGAGACTAACAAACTCAAGTGGAATTATGGGGTGAGGCTCAAATAGATATGTAGGTCATGGGGAATAGTGAGAGGGGAGAAATGGGTAGTCTATGTTTTCTTTCTTCCGTATTCTTCTTTCTTTGATATTTTATAAATTTCTACTTAGGTAGCACTTCTTTCGTTGTTAAGTTTCTTTTCAAAAAAATAATATCACAAAGACTATCTTTTTTCACACATCACTATAGTTCATTTTTTATTCTTTGCCTTGGTTATTAACATCATAACAATTAGTGATTTCATCGAGCTCTTCCATGGCTGAAAATACTCAAACAATTATATTCTTTGCCTTGGTTATTAACATCATAACATTGTAGTTCATTTTTTATTCTTTAACTTCTGATGTTAAAAACTTAGCATCTGATGTTAAACGGCTACATGACATGATGGAATCATGCCATACTGAATAATCAAACAATTTTGATAGTATGGAAGTTACAATCACTACCCTAAGTGTCGTGGGTAATCATCAATACTTTCCTAGGTCAACACATGTGAACTTCGTTGCACCCCCATTTCAGGTTCGTAACATAAAACTTGATTTTCCATGATTTAATGGGTCTAATGTCCTAGAATGGATTTTTAAGGCCAAAATTTATTTTACACATTACAATACCCCTGATGCACAAAGCCACACTATTGCTATTGTGCACATTGATTTGGATAGAGCTGTCATAATAGGTAACCCGACCCGGCTTGACCCTCCACGAGTTGATCACTTAGTAAGTTAACCCAACCCGGCTCATTTATTAGCGAGCCAAAAAAATTCGAACCCAGCCCGACCCACCACGGGTTGGTGGGTTAAACGGGTTGGCTCACGGATTCACTTAATTAAAAAAAATACAATTTTTTTTATTTTTTTCACTTAAAACTAAATTATAATTCTAATTAAAATCTAAATAAACTTCAATACACTGAAAATACAAATCAAAATCACAAAAATACAAATTATCTATGTGTTGGCTAAAAAAACAACCTAATCAGACCCAAATTCAAAGCCCAACTTAACAAAAAACACTTATGTGACCCTATATTTACGGGTTGATGAGCCGGTAAAAAATCAACACGTATTGACAACCCTAGATTTGGATATGATACCTTGGTTTCAAATGCTTTATAAGAATAATCCATTTCAATCATGGGTCAGATTTACTAGAGCTTTAGAACTCAACTTTGAGCCTTCACTCTAACGTTCTAGCCGAAAATTACTTATTTAAAATAAATTCAACTAAATATAATAATAACAACCTCATTTATTCTCAAATTATTTCCCAAAACGTGGGAAAAATTAAATAATTTATTTCAACGCGACAAACCAAATAAAATCGTGGGGTTCAAATATTACAATTATGAAATAGTTATGAAGCCAATACAAATAGTCCATAAACTTCCAAATAGAAAAACCAGTGAAATTCCCATAGTTGTTCCCCACTCTGTCTCTACGCATCTATACGCTCACCTGCATCAACCTCTTCTCCCATGTAACAAGTTACATGATCATCGCCAAACACACAAAGATAGGGTAAGCTCATTTAAATAACCAAATAAAACATGACAATAATTAAAGCATCTCAAAACTATAACCCAAGTTAGCTTTTCCCATTCCTCAGTTCCATCACCTTTCAACCATCACGTTAAATGCCTCTTGATCCTACACCCCTTAGTGAGTACACCGATCGATCTTTGCTGCACGAGTGTCTACTCGCCCTTATGACTACAGGCCACAACCTAATACTCCACACGCGGGAATAAATTTCCACGGCCATAATTCGTGACACCAAGTGGAGTTCCCCAAAATGAACAGAAGTCTGTAGTTGTCCCCAGATTACCAAACTCAATCAGATGCACTGAACTGGGCAATCATCTGAAACCTCATCATACGAGCCACGATCTCGCACACTCCACTGGACTTCCTAAACCACTAGGCTACAACCTAGAGTGGCCACATGTTATCCTAATACAAGTTACAGTCATAATTGGGCCCCCAACCAAAGCATCACATCGTGTCCCTCATCCAAAGTTGTGTAGAAGCCTTCCTCACGAGCCAACTTTGCACCCAAAACCGCCTGGCGCGCCTCTCGCGTCGTTAGGCTGAACCTGGTTCCAGATCGCCTGGCGGAACCTGGTTTCACTTTCACACATTTCACTTAGCATATCTCTCAATTAATAGCATACATCCCCTTAAACAGCAATTGTACATTCTACTTCACATTCATCATTTTACCAATTAACCAACCCATAACATTTAGTCAACGACATGTGGTGTCCTCATTACAACTTCCAAATAAATACAGTCCCTATCAAGTTCAACATACAACTTTATTTAGTTTAAAGCATATATACCAATTATCACATTCTCATACATAAATCATTTGATATCCAATGCCTGAGTTTCCTTCACCTCACTACCTCATTAATCCCTATCGTACATACCAAGTTATCCAGCATAACACCCAATACGCGCAATCACAACAGAAACTCAAAATGATCAACAGAACTGAGGTGTCGCCTGGCAGCAGCCCAGGCGCCGCCAGGCGGTGCTTGACAAATTAGGTTATGCCAAGATTCATTTCGATTTAGTTCTGATTCCCAAGCACTTCAATCGCAACACCTATTTTCACGTTGACATAATTTCACATGCACGCGTATAACAAAGTTCATACTTTATTCATATTAACATCAATTACATAAAATAGTGCACTGATCATATACGTAATTCATGCTTAATTATTTCGAACCCCAACATGAACCTTAATCCGAATTTCATTCAAGAGTTCATGCAAGTTCCACCAATCAAATAATTATAGATCAATTTTGTCATGTCAATCGTATAAGTGCAATAAAAATTTAATTCGAACACCACTGATAAACCAAACAAACAAGGGAAAACTGGCACAGTGAATACGTTGCCTGGCGGGTCACCTTCAACAATTCCATACAATACATGATTACGCGAAAATCACAATTTAAACAAACGAAGGAACTCCCCTAACCTGGATATTCCTTCCTCAATTGACAATGACTCAAATCTAAAAAGAAAGTTATTTTATTTAAGCCAAGGTTTGAACCAACTACCACACAATTGCAATTCAAGTGCACAACCAACTCAACCAAGTCACCTTTCATGATAATATTTATAACTCTAAAAGTTTATACTCTTTTATCATGCCCAAACATATCATAGGAAAATAATAAAATTAAATAACACACAAATAGCATACATAGGACTTGAACCCAAGTCCTCTCACACAATAAAGTACTCTCAACCATTTTAGCTAGTACTTTTCCACATCATGACAATTAGCATTAATTTCCATAAAGGCTTCCACTACCCGCATTTATTAAATAATTATTTATTTAATTATTTAAATTCCTCGAGTCTTACATTCACCATATGAATGTCCACGTTCTACTCTTTTTAAGCTTAACCGACAAGAGTCAGTGCAAGACTATTATCGTGAGTTTACTGCTTTAGCAAATCGTGTGTATGGGGTAAGTCCAGGTGCTCTATTGGATTGTTTCCTTAGTAGCCTTAATCCTGAAATACGCAAAGATGTTATTGCTCAAGATCCTACATCCATGATTCGTGTAGTGTCATTAGCCAAATTGTATGAAGAAAATTATACCTCTAAATAACAAACTCACATATCCCTTTTATATTCCAAGCCTTCCACAACCACAATGAACCAAACACATAAAACCCCTAGCCTTCCACCATTGTTACCTACTCCTACTAACATACAACCAAACCAACCAAGATCAAAAAATTCTAGCATCCGAAATATGTCCACTATTGAAATGCAATTAAGACGTGAGAAAGGCTTATGTTCACTCCATTACATCGTTGTCCTAACCAGACATATTTATTATTACATATGGAGGAAGAAGAAATGAAAGTTGAGGAACCAAAGCCGTCGAATGACAAGAAGGGCATAGTTAGAATGAAAATTTAGATCATCACTTGTCTTTCAATGCTCTAACGGGGAGTGTAGGCGTGGGGACTATGAAATTTTAAGGCACTATTAATGGTATGCCAGTCCAAATTCTATTGAACAGCAAAAGTTCAGATAATTTTCTACAACCTAGCTTTGCACATTATTTGCAATTACCTGTGGAACCAACTTATGGTTTACAAGTCATTATGGGTGAAGGTCATGCTTTGACAATGGAGGGATTGGTTAGAAACGTGGAGGTTCACATTCAAAACCATGCTTTGTAGTTACCAATGTTTATTCTTCTAGTTGTAGACACATACTTGGTGCTCGGATTAGCTTGGTTAGCTACACTTGGTCCTCATATCTTGGATTATAATGCATTGACATTCAAATTTTATGTCCATGGCAAGTTTATTACTTTAAATAGGGAAAAATCTGAATTACTGGCTCCAACACAATCTCATCATATTAGTCGAATCAATGCCACTCGCATTATTTCAGAACTTTTTACCATGTCTCTCCAATTGCCTTATTTTGCTCATGATTACGCCTTAAAAAGCCCAAACACGGGGGATCCATATTTCGCAACCCATAAGGATGTGATGGCTATTCCTCAATGCTTGCCTCTTAGAAGTGATAAGGATATCTTGGATACTAGGTGCTACTTTGGAATGTTCCCAATTATGTAGTTTAAGATGAGTTTGGGAGCTCACCACAAATTTCATAATTTTCTCCTTATGATGGAACACGACATTGGTTCAGTGCTTCCAGTAGTGTAGATTTTGTAGAGTCGAATTATTATAGATGGAGGGCAACAAGTGCAAGAAGTATTAGTGAAATGGGCAAGCTTAGATGATCTCCATTCTACATGGGCAGATTGAATACTAAGTCAATTGATTTACACTACTGATACCAACCTTGAGGACAAGATGGATTTTGGCAATGGTTGAATTGAAAATTCTTCCCCATTTTGTTATTGAGGTGGGACAGCTGACACCGAATAATAAAACTATAGAGAGAGAGGGAGAGAGAGTAACAAATTTAAGTGAAATTATGGGGTGAGGCCCAAATAGATATATAGGTCATGGGTAATAGTGAGAGGGGGAAATGGTTAGTCTATGTTTTCTCTCTTCAGTATTCTTCTTTCTTTAATATTTAGTAAATTGCTACTTGGGTAGCACTTCTTCCGTTAAGTTTCTTTTCACAAAAATAATATCACATAGACTATCTTTTTTCACATATCACTGTAGTTCATTTGTTATTATTTGTCTTTGTTATTAACAACATAGCACTCTAATACCATCTTAGAAATCTTCATAATCTCAAAGAAGCATTCACATAACACTTTGGTCATGCTGAAGACAATGTCGTTGTAGTGACACACAAATTTTGCAAGAAAAGAAACAAGTAGGAAACCATGAGAATAAAACTGAAAATTTTATTTCTATAATTTGGTAAAACTTTTGTACAAAAGAACAAGAGATATACATTTATAGAGAATAGAAACTGAAGAAAAGCAGAAAAAAAAAAACGGTCTAAAAAAATTGAAGCAATTAGCGTTGAATGATTGGGTTCATGACAGAGAGTTATTATTTTGAGAGATGTAGCCATCTCTAGTTATTAAAAAAATATACTTCAACATCTCTCCTAATTTTTTATCCATTTTTCTTCTATATTATGTATTTAAGTTTATGTATCATTTCCTAATAAAATGTTATTATAGAGAAAAGAGATTTCATAGATTGAATGAATAATTGTCTGATAAGTGAAAACATAGCAGGCCCAAATGCAAAGGGGCATCTAAAGGGAAAATGGACATAATCATAAACGGACAAGATCATAAAAAAGAAAAGTAGGCCCAAATGGAGAGCCGTTATACAAGTTGTAATGGACTCCTTTCAAGATGGGAGAAAATATTATCAACTCCCATCTTGGAAAGAATGGATAAAAAGGAATGTCTTGGTAGGGATTTGGTGAAGACATATGCAATTTGATGATGTCTTCTGATATGGAAGAGTTTGATGATGCCTTTATCCACTTATTCTTGGACAAAATGAAGATCTATTTCAAAATATTTGGTCCGCTCATGGTGAGTAGGATTGGAAGCAATACTGATAGTGGCTTTGTTGTCACAATATACTACAGAAAAGGATGTAAAAATGTGAAAGTTAATGAGCAAATTTCTAAGCCAGGTGATTTCAGTAGTCATAGATGCAAGGGATCTATACTCAGCTTCTGCAGAAGATTTGTAATTATAGGTTGTTTCTTGGATTTCCAGGAAACCAGAGAGTTCCCAAAGAAGATGTAGAAACCAGTGGTTGAACGTCGCGTATCAGGACACAAACCCCAATCAACACCCACATATGTACGTAAAGAACAGTCAGAATTAGATTTAAATAATAGAACTTGACCAACAATATGTTTTAAGTATTTAAGAAGAAAATGTGCAACACTTAAATGTTCAAAACACTATTTAGACAAAAATTGGCTGAATTTATGGACAATAAAACATATGCCAAGTCTAGATATAGTGAGATAAAGAAGTTTGCCAATAAGGCGCCTATAAATATCAGGATCAGGTAAAGGATCTCTAGAGCTAATATGCAGTTTGTTATTAGGCATCATGGGAATAGAAGAAGGCTTACAACCCATCATGCCACAATTAGAAAGAATGGATAAAATGTAGTGTCTTTGAGACAGGAATATACCATGCTTCAACCGAGACAGTTCTAATCCTAGATCTTTCAATTTAAAATGGTTATGCAGTAAAGTAGTAGCATATTTAATGATAGTGGGATTAGGGCCAACAAGCAAAATGTCATCAACATACACTAATATGGCTAAAAAATCAAAACTAGTGCCTTTAGTGAAGAGAGAATTGATTGAGTGAAACCATTTGAGGTTAAAGTGGAACAAAAAGTATGACACCAACTACAAGAGGCCTATTTAAGACCATATATGAACTTATTCAACCTATAGACTAAAGTTTGGTTAGTGGCAGAGGGACAATTATGAGTATAGCCTTGAGGAATATTCATAAAAATTTCTTCATTAGTTTGCCATTTAACAAAGCATTGTTTATGTCAAGTTGAGCAAGATTCCAATTTTTAGAGATAGCAATAGAAAGAAGAAGTCTAAGAGTGGTAATTTTAGCCATAGGGAAAAAAGTTTCTTGAAAATCAATACCAAATTTTTGGGAAAAAACTCTTGCCACTAATCTAGCTTTGTGTTTAGAAACAATATCATCATAGTTTAATTTCAATTTAAACAACCATTCAAAACTAATAGGCTTTTTACCAAGGGAACAATGGACCAAGTTTGATTTAAATCCATAGCTTGTAACTCAGAATCTATAGGAACTTTCTAATGAGAATGTTTAATAGCTTGACTATAAGTTTGAGGTTCAAAATTAGATGATATTTGACAAATAAAATGCATGAGATATAGAAAGACGATAATAGTCAGGGTAATGGTGGATAGGATAAACACTATGAGAATCAAAGCATATATTATAGCAATGATAATCTAAGAGATCAGTAGGGGGACGGATGTTATGAAAAGACCTGCACGGAGGAGGAGGGGCATTGTCAACAGATTGAGATGGAGGTTGTGTTGTAGGTTCAGTTGCAGGTGAATTTGAAGCAACTGGTGGAGGAGAGGTAGGCAATGTAATGGATGGAGTAGTAGGTGTGAAAGCATCAGTAGAGGAAAAAGTATAATGTAAATCATTAGTATGAGATGAGGTAGGCAAAACATGTTTAAACATAATTTTTTAAGAACAGTATGATCTTTAAAAGGGAAAATATGTTCATAAAACCGGACAACTCGAGACACAAATATTTGGTGAATATGTAGATCAAGCAATTTATAGCCCTTATAATCAGAAGGTAACCTAGAAAAATGGCAGTAGTGGCTCTAGGACTAATATTGTGTCTGCGGGAAGATAGAATGGAAGCATAACATAAAGATCCAAAGACCTTATAAGAGGTGTAATCAGGGATTTTATGAAACAAAATTTCATACGGAGATTGATTTCCTAAAATAGGTGTAGGAGTATGATTCATAGTAAAAAGAACAGTGTGTATACAGTCACCCCCAAAAAGTAATAGGCTCATTTGATTGAAATAATATGGATCGAGCAATATTAAGAATATGCAAATGTTTGCGTTCAACGATGTTGTTTTGTTAAGGTTTCTTAACACAAGAATGTTGATGTAAAACACCTTTTATAGAAAACAAATTCTTTGACAGATAGCTTTGGAGCATTGTCCAAACGAAAAGCTTTAATAGTGGTGTTAAACTGAGTTTGAACATATGCAAAATCTTAGGAATAAGATGCAAAGAATCATTTTTAGTTTTAAGAAGGTATACCCAAGTAAAGCGACTTTTGTCATCAACAATAGTGGGGAAATAACAACAATCATTATAAGTAGCATGCTTAAAAGGGCCCCACATGTTAGCATGGACGAGGTCAAAATAGTTAGGACTGAATTTATTATGACTAGAAAAGGGCAATTTATTTTGTTTTGAAAGATGACAAGTATCACAATGAAAAGAGGGATCAATATTAGCTAAATGAGTTTTCTTAGAAACAATTTTATACACAGAAGCAGCGATGTGACCTAAACATTTGTGCCAAACATCATATGAAACAAAATTACAAGAGGAAATAATGTTTGTAGGGGAAACAAAATCCAAAACCAAAATCCCTTGAAGGAGTTTATCTATGCCAATCTTCCTCTGGGTGTGAAGGTCCTGCAGAACAAAGAGATTAAGCTCCATAACAAAACGAAATAAGTTGGAAGAGATGAGAGTAGTTAAAGACAGAAGATTGAAGCGAAAAGTAGGAATATAAAGAACATTGTGAAGAAATATGTTTTTGCTTAGTCTTATACTACCAATACCTTCAATCTTAACTCGCATAAAATTAGGAAGTAACACATACAATTCAGAAACACTAGTGAACATGTTATAGAGATTTGAAAAACAACAAATATGGGATGTTGCACCAGAATCCAAAATCCAGCGGGAAGAATTTTTAAAAGAAGAAAAAGGAGAATACCTAGCACATTTGTAGCGACATCAGCAATAGTAGTAGTAGGCATAAGTTTGGTAGAAAGAAGTTGAATTAATTGCTAGCATTGAGTCGGTGTAAGATGAGTGGAAGAAACATGTGAAGTATCAAATTGATTGACAATATTAGGATAACGATTCTTGAAATAGTTGGTTGGTAACCAATAAGCTTATAGCACTTTTCTATAGTATGTCCAATTATATTACAGTGGCTACACTTAGGACGCTGTTTCTTAACATTTTTATCATATGAATTAGGCAAAGGGCATTTTTTATTATCATGAATAGAGAAAGTAAGGAATTCAAAATTTGTAGTGTTTTGATCAACAATTTCATGTTGTACCTCATCTTATAAAATGAGTGAGAAAACATTACTGATATAAGACAAGGGATTAGAGAGGAGGATTTGACCCTAGATTTGGGAGAAGGTGTCGTTGAGACCCATGAGGAACGTCATCACGTACTCTGAGTCAGTGTAAGCTTGAAGAGATTGAAGGCCACCATAAGAACATTGGAATTGGGGGCGATATCCTGACAATTCTTCCCAAATCGATTTATGCTTCGTGTAATAGGCATTGACAAGATTAGGACCTTGCTATAAAGAAACAAGTTGGTGACGAAGCTAGTAAATTCGAGGGTCATTCTTCCGAGAGAAGTGAGTCTTCAAATCTTCCCAGAATTCATGAGCAATGGTTGCAAACAATATATTACCAACAATTTCCTTTGAAATCGAATTGTAGAGCCACGAAATAACAACATTATTTCCTCTAGACTAAGCAGTAAAGAGCGGATTCGTTGTCAGAGGAGAAATGCTGCCACCAACGAGGGGAAGCTTGTTCTTAGCCGATAAGGCAAGAGCCATGGCGCGACTCCATTTTATGTAGTTCTTCTGGTCAAGAGGCTGAGAAATAAAAATCAAGTGAGGACCATCCGGGAGATGTAAAAAGAATGGGTGATCAGGATCTTGAAGAATATCTTTGGCGGGTGGTGTAATATCCTAGTCGGATATTACTAATTTAAATAATAAAATAAAGAAATAAGAATGAAACTTTATTTATTATAATTTCATTTTTCAAAAGTGCGGGAAATTTAAAACTTTATTTCATCATAAAATAAACTTAAATGCATGCTTTATAAAACTCAAAATACAAAAACTAAGTTCAATAATTCAATGATTACAAGTCTTTAAATCTCATAATAACTTTGTAGAAAATTCCCCAAGATAGTTCACGCTCCAGCTTTATGCCTCACCAGATCCACCATCGCCAAACACAAGCAAATAAGGTAAGTGATGAAGATGTGACCACCTCATCAAGTTCCAAGGAGGCCAACCCTAGGAGAATCAGTAGGAGCATGCCAAAAGGGAAGGCATTATCCTCTCTATCTTTATTTTGCATTTCTTTAGTTTCAATTTCTTGAAGTTGGCTGTGGTTGACTATTTTGAGTTGACTTGTTGACCTTGACCTAAGGGTGGACTTGTTGACCCAAGATTAGCTTAACCTTAAACCAACATGCTAATAAATTCCTTAATTTGCTTTTGTAGGAATAAGAAAGGAGGAGGACCACATAGGAGACATTTGGCGTCCTAAGGAAGAGAGAGATGGAACAAGACTTTCTAGAAGCATCTAGAAAGGGGAGGCCCACATGCCTTGGACACCAAGTCTTCTAGAATGTTCTAGAACCTTCCTTTGGGAGCCTTGG
>Ga0214544_1003707_pt1 | contig 31255 bp, 23 predicted proteins | sample CNSS3metaG_FD_160074 | JGI IMG/M metagenome (GOLD analysis project Ga0214544, IMG submission 160074) | Root nodule microbial communities from cowpea collected in UCLA plant growth center, Los Angeles, California, USA - CNSS3 | ecosystem: Host-associated > Plants > Roots > Nodule | place: USA...
CTCCTTTTCGCCTGCTGTTCGGTGGCGGAGCAAGACCGGCGACCCAAACTTCGTGGACGGAGGCGCAATCGGCGATGGAGAGGGCGATGGAGAGGTCGCTGACGGAGGGCACGGTGGGGGATCCCTTTGCGAGAGAGAAGATGATGAACATTGAGGGTTCGCGCGATTTGGGAACATAAATAAAGGATATGGCCTCGGTTCTGTAAACACCCGAGGCAGAAAGAACTATTGGCCTCGGTTCTGCGCCACCCGAGGCCAAATCTTCCGTTATAGGCCTCGGTCCTTTGACACCCGAGGCCAAAAAGTGTGCTGTCAGTGGCAGTTTTGTAAATCTGGGGGCCACAGATGGGTTATAGGCTTCAGTTGGTTGAGAACCGAAGCATAAAACTGGTTATATGCTTCGGTTGATATGGGACCCGAGGCAAAATGCTGAGAAAAATTTCAAAAATGCCACCGCCTCCTTATAGGCTTCGGTCCCGCTGTAACCGAGGCCTATAAGGCGAGTTAAAAACCCCATTCTGCACTAGTGCATCCAACACTCCAGAGTTGAAACCCCTACCAGGCAAACTGCCTGTCATCATTTCCACCTCCCTCACTGCTGAACAAGAGCAGAGGTTGTTGCATGTTCTAAAAAAGCACAAGAAGGCAATTGGATGGACATTGGCTGACATTCTTGGTATTAGCCCATCAACATACATGCACAGGATATTGTTGGAAGATGAAGCGAAGCTAGTGAGACAGCCACAAAGGCGACTCAACCTTGTCATCTTAGATGTTGTCAAGAAGGAGGTGACCAAGCTTCTACAATCTGGGATCATCTACTCCATTTCTGACAGTCAGTGGGTCAGCCTCATCCATGTTATTCCCTAAAAGACACGCCTCATTATAGTCAAGAATGAGAAAGAGGAGTTGATTCCAACAAGGGTGCAAAATAGTTGAAGGGTTTGCATTGACTATAGAAGGCTAAATCAAGAAACCAGGAAACACCACTTCTTTTTGCCTTTTATTGATCAGATGCTTGAGCGCTTGGCAAGTAAGTCACACTATTACTTTCTTAATGGTTTTTCTGATTACTTTCAAGTTCACATTGCATCTAAGGACCAAGAGAAAACCATATTCACCTGCCCCTTTGGCACTTTTGCCTATAGGAGGATGCCGTTTGGCTTATGCAATGCCCCTAGTACATTCCAACGGTGCATGCTTAACATTTTTAGTGATTTTTTTGAACAATGCATAGAGGTGTTTATGGACGATTTTACTATGTATGGGTCCTCACTTGATGCATGTCTTGAAAGTTTGGACAAAGTTTTAAATAGGTGCATCCAATCTAACCTTGTTTTATATTTTGAGAAACTCCATTTCATGATAGAACAAGGCATAGTATTGGGGGCACATAATTTCGAGTAAGGGCATTAAAGTTGACCCTGCCAAGATTTCAATTATTTCACAATTGCCTTACTCCTCTTCTGTGTGAGAGGTTCGTTCTTTTCTTGGCCATGCAGGTTTTTACAAGCGCTTCATTCAGGACTTCAGTAAGAAGAACCTTCCACTGTCCAACTTACTGCAAAAGGATGTTGACTTTATCTTTGATGAAGGATGCAAAGAGGCTTTTGATTGCCTCAAGAAGGTCTTGACCACCACTCTTATCATTCAGGCACCCAATTGGACAACCCCGTTCTAGCTGATGTGCGATGCATCCAATTATGCATTGGGGGTTGTTCTAGCTCATAGGATTGACAAGCAGCCGAGGGTAATCTACTACGCCTCCAGGACATTAGATGTTGCCCAAGCAAACTACACCACAATAGAGAAAGAGCTCCTTGCGGTAGTTTTTACACTTAAAAAGTTTAGATCTTATCTGTTTGGTTCTCCTATTGTTGTGTTTACTGACCATGCAGCTCTTAAGTACCTCTTGAAGAAGGCAGAATCAATGCCTCGGCTGAAAGATAGATGCTCTGGCTCCAAGAATTTGATTCAGAGATCCGTGATAGGAGCATTTCGGACCATGAGATTGACTCGGTCCTTAAATTTTGTCATTCATCTGCACTTGGTGGTCATCTTAGCACACAGAGGATAGCTCGCAAGGTGCTAGATTACGGATATTATTAGCCCACCATCTTCAAAGATGTGTGGAGGATTTATAGCACGTGTGAGGAATGCCAACGAGCAGGAGGAGCCATTTCTTGGAGACAACAGATGCCTCAATAACCCATGCTATTTTGTGAGGTGTTTGATGTCTGGGGTATAGATTTCATGGGCCCTTTCCCTGTCTCTTTTGGTTTCACTTACATCTTGCTTGCTGTCGATTATTTTTCAAAATGGATGGAAGCCAAAGCCACTAGAACTAATGATGCTCGAGTTGTTGTGGACTTTGTTAGGTCTCACATATTTTGCAGGTTTGGAGTTCCTAGAGCTATCCTTAGTGACCAGGGCACCCATTTTTGCAATAGATCCATCGGGTTTTTGCTTCAAAAGTATGGGGTTTTACACAAACTTTCTACACCATATCACTGCCAAACTAATGGGCAAGCCGAGATCTCAAACAGAGAAATCAAGAGGATCTTGGAGAAGATTGTGCACCCTAACAGGAAGGATTGGAGCAATAGACTTGAGGATGATCTTTGGGCTCACAGGACTGCTTACAAGGCACCTATAGGAATGTCTCCTTATCAGGTTATTTTTGGTAAGCCATGCCACTTTCCAGTGGAGATAGAGCATCGAGCCTACTGTGTTGTCAAGTCATGCAACTTCTCTCTTGATCAAGCTGGGGAGGAAAGGAATCTGCAGTTGAACGAGTTAGATGAGATCCATTTGGAGGCATATCAGAACTCTATGTTCTACAAGGAGAGGACCAAGAGATTCCATGATAGCTCCATAGCTAGAAAGGAGTTTTTTGTTGGTCAGCAAGTTTTACTGTATAACTCTAGACTTGGACTCATTAGGGGTAAGTTGCGATTAAAGTGGATTGGTTCTTTTGTTGTCACTAATGTTTATCCTTATGGTGCAGTTGAAATCAAAAGTCGGTCCACCGATAAGAGCTTCAAAATGAATGGGCATCATCTGAAGCCATTCCTCAGCAACCCTGCCTTGGTGGATATTGTTGTAGAGGAGACTTTCATGCTTGACCCCACTGTTGTTTCACAATGATTCATGGAGTTTTCTTTCTCTTTCTCCTTTACTTTTATTGCACTTGTCCAAGTCTATCAGTCTGCTGTTGTTTCCTTTTGTTTGTTTCCTTTTGTTTGTTTCCTTTTTTGTTAGTTTGTGTTAATTAGTGTTATGTTTTTGTTTCTATTTGGGACACTCACTTCACTTTTGGAGGATGAGTTGTTGGTTATTTTGTGACTGATATCCTTGCTTTCTCTTTGCATGTCAAGTTGCTTTTGGAATTGTTTGACCCTCTGTGATAATTTGAGCCACTCTCTGTTCTTTGATTGTGTGATATATGCCCCTTGAATGCTTGCACAGTGGACTTGGCTTGACTCTTTCTGATGCTTTTCTGATTCACATGCATGTTGGGATATGATTTAGGCAATTTTGTGTTGTGAGCCTATAGCCAGATGAGCCTACCTTCAATTGTTTCTGTTGATACCCCTTTTTGAGCCTGCATACCTTTTCATTGTTCTACAGCTCATTACAATCCCTTAGCCTGAAAAATCATGATTACTCCTACCTTAGGAAATTTTGGAGCTTTGGAATTGTTTTAGGAATGGGTGCTGAATTAAGTGTGGTCGCGCACAACAAGTGTGGTTGTGCGCGCACTTGTTATTTGTTCTTAGAATTGCTCATTTGTATACCCAGGTGGGATTTCAAAAATTTTTGCTTCTTTGCATGTTCTTTGTATAAAAAAAAAAGAGAAGACAGAAAACAAAAAGAAAAGAAAACAAAACAAAACAAAGAAAAGAAATAAAAAGAGTTTGGATTTGAGCATTGTGTGAAACTGAAATTGGAAGTGTTGGTGTTTGGGATTACTTTCATGCTTGATTAAGACTTATTCCTCATTGCTCCTCTGTTGCTTAGCTACTTATCCATATGTTTCACACCTTGTCCTCAACCCCATTACAACCTTGAAAAGTCCTTCTGATTTTGACCTGCATGTGTTTTGGTTTGGTTGTTGGTTCTAGAGGCTTGCCAAGTCTATTTGATGTTTGTTTTTCAGGGGTGCTTTGAAAGTAAAGAGTAACCTACAGATTTGAGTGATACAGTGCATATTTCGTGAGGTTATGTTGCTTTCAATTCTCTCTTTGAGTTGAACTGAGTACTTGACATGTTTTGAATTGCTTGGATGATGTTCATGGATACCTTGCAGTTTTGAATCCTTCTGTGTTGGATGTGTTTCCATTTGCCTATATCAAGTCTGTTTGTCTTGTGTCTTTTTGTCACTCTTGTTATGTATGTGATGTTCTTGCTTTGCTTTACTCTTAAATTTTACCCAGGAGTGCAAAAGGGTAAGTGCGGTCGATTTTGATGAGTCATTATTTTCCTTCATTCCACTAGCCTTTGTGTACCCATTTGACAATTGTTCAGTGCTTAATTGTTCATCATTAATGTGTTTTCATCTATTGGGCTTTATTGGGTCATTGTTCTGAATTTGGCTTAATTTCGCATTATTTGGCCTAATTTTCGTTTTTAATTATTTTTAGGTATTTGGGTGAAGCAATTTTGGAGCTTGGACATTAATATTTCGTTGAAGAGACTTGCCACATCATTTCCACGTCATTTCCACATCATCTGAGTGAATGGGCCAACATTAGAGGCCCAAGAGTGGCAATTTTGTAATTCTGAGTGGCAGAATGGCATTTTTGTAAATACTATGGCAAGGGGGTGATGGGACCACCAGAATTAGGTCTCTTTTCCATGCAGCAGCCACACTATTCTTCTCCCTAATTCTCTCCAACCTCCATTTTCGTTCTCCAAGCTTCCATGGAGGTTGCGATTTTTCCCGTTTTTTGCTAGTTTTTATCATTGTTATGCACATTTGACAGCACCCATTGAGGGTTTTACATTTTGAATTCGTTTTCTAGCTTGGGCAACTTATTTTGTGGATTTTATTGACTTGGAACAACACCCATTCATGGGGTTTTCGGATTTATATATCACAACACCATTTTACATTCGATTGAAGCTTAGAAATCTCTCGTTTGCTCTTGATTTGCGTCTTTCAGAATTCATAAGTTTGGGTTTTGGATTTTGATGTTCTATTTCAGATTTAAAGTGCTTGATTGTTCCATTTTGATGTCTAGCTAAGCTTTTTGCATTGATTCCTTGACGAAATTGAAATGAAACCACGAGATTGTTGATCGATTTTGGGTTGTATTCGGAATTACATTGAATTGAGGTTGCATTTTTTTATGATAAACACATTTTTTATGTATTCTTAATCTCAAATTTGTGTGTGCACATTGAGGGGCTTGTATTCATGCTTAATGTGTATGGGTTCTGTCACAGCTTGCTTCAATCTGTGGGTGTTAATTGCCTGAAATCTGTTATGCTTAATGACAATGAATCCATGGTAATTTTTGCTTAGTTGACTACTTAGGGTTGATGAAAGCAAATTCGAATAGAACAATTAATTTGGTAATCTGTGATTGGTGGACTTTCGATTGAATCAAGGAATCATTGCGTTTTCATATAACTGTTAAATTTTTCTGCATTGCGAATTTATGTTTGTTGTGAATCTACCTGCCAAACCCCCCTAGTGTTATTGTGTTGTGTTCGAATATGGAAATTTGAAGCTTTGGACAAAAATATTGGTCATTGGGAGACGACTTGGTTCAATTGTCACATACTGCATTTTAAGTGTTATAATTTGGTAGGGTACGACCTCTATCAGCTACTATAAAATAAATTGCCAAGAATATTATATTTATCTTCTAGAATATTAATAGAAAAATATTAGGGATGAAAATAAAATATAGGATTTTAGGATAGGGGATAAAATACTTTAGGGTTTCTAAAATGTGCAAATAGAGGTGAGGAGAGAAGAGAACGAGGGTTTAATGGTAGAAAGAACCTTTGAAGAACGGAGGAGACTATGAAAGAAATTGTATCGGAGAAAGTAATCCAGGTAGGGGAAGCCAACCTTGCTCTCTTCTCTTGTTTTTCTTGTTGTTTGTTTGATGGATGAAACCGGAAACACATGCATGTGTAAGGGAATCTCGAACTCCTTCGATTTTTTCAAATAGAGTGTACTTATTTTCGTTCTGGAAAGTGCTGAGTATGTTTAATTGATGATTTATTTGAATGGGGATGAATTTCATGTTTGGGTATCTATGGGTTAGAGAATTTTAGGTAGTTTAAAATGCAATTTGAATGAGAGATATTGATTGTTGCAATTGTTCAGTTTGGTATCATCTATAAACAACTTTGAAATGAGTTTGAGAAGATAAAAGTCTAAGATACCAAATTATGCAGTGGAACAAGTAAAAATCACACAACAAAGAAGTATATGGTGTGGCGCTACCCATTTTGCTACAATGCACACTTTTCGTAAAATGAAGGTTCGTACTTCGTTGACCGTTGGATCGAGCTAAAATTTTAAGAGCTGATCCTTAACAAATAGTTCTTGACTTTGACCAGTCGGATCTTGAATCAGAGCTCTTTTGTGAGAGTCGTTTTTATCGCAAGGTCCTTGTAGTTTGGTTGTTGACAGCATTGACCTTTGTTGCTTGTTTGGTGCATAAATTTCTCTATAGTTATTCAATTATGTTGGTTATTGTTGCCTTTGATTCTTGATTCAATCATATTTAATTTGAATATAAATACAACATTTTTGGAGTTTTACACAAGCTGCATAATGTGTTGTAAAGTTGGATTGGATAAAAATTATAATAATTAGTTATTTTCCAAGAGAGAGATGTAAGTGAGGATGTTGAGGCATGAAGGTGAGCAAGGCTATGATTCAGGTGGGAGAGTTGTAAGACCCGGAAAAAATTAGACTAAATAGAAACACATGGAAAAAAAATTAATGGCTTGATTAATATTGTTGATTTATTTAATTCAATTAGGTTATTAAATAATGAAATAGGAAATAATTATATTTTGAGTGATTTAAGTTATTAGGGTATTTATAATAATTATTTAAGTGATTTAAGGAATTATGGTTTATGGAGTATAAGTGTTTTAATACTTATAGTGGATGTTATATTATGTTAAAGTGTTCAGCCTAGTGCTTAGCGCAACCTGTTGTTGTGTGCGAGTTCTTAGGTTTGAAACAGGTTGCCTTTATCACATTAAATATTGATTGATATGACGTGGAAAAGTACTAGCTCAAGTGCATGAGATTACTTGATTGTGTGAGAGGGTTTGGGTTCAAGTCCTATGTATGCCATTTCTGTGTTATTGATTTATTATTATTTTAATAATATGCTTGAATCATGTGAATAATAATATAATAATATAATTGTATTAATCATCATAAAACATGACTTTGGCTTGGTTAGGGGTTTAAACCTTGGTGAACCCAAATTAAACTCTCTTTTTGCCAAAATTTCCTTTGGCATGAAGGTGAAAGGGCATGGAAACCCTAGCTGGCTAGGAAGCAGCCATGAAGTGGCTGGAAAAACTGCTAATAATGTGCCATTAAATGACCATTATCAGCCATTAAAGCAATTTTCGTTTTTTGGTCAATACCTAGCTTTAAGGCTTTCCTAAAAGGTCAAATTTAGGTTAGAAGAAAGGTTTTGCAAGGCTGCCATTGAGGTTAGAGAACAGAGAACGAAATTGAGGGTATATTGTGAGAATTGAGTGAAGCAAAGAGTGAGTGGGGAGAGAAAGACAAAGGAGGCCATTGGTGATCAACGAAGAACTTTCAAGCGTCAAAGTTAAGCTAAGGAAACCAGGTTAGGGGAGTTATACGCGTTAAATTTGATGCTAAAGCATGAATTGTATGATAAAGTATGTGTTTGATACCATGAACCTCTGTTGTATAAAAATTTTTGTGTTTCTGGAAAATTTCCAGAAACTGCCTAGCGGGCTATTCGTAGCCGCCAGGCGGCACATGCATGTTAGCTTGTTCTGGGTTCTAGAAGAGGAACCGCCTGGCGGTAAGCTCCCGATCGCCAAGCGACGCATAACTGATTTACCTATTTTTTGGAAGTTTTATGATCGGAGGGAAAGCCAACTGTAATTGGACAATTGTCTGGGTTTTTAATTTCACGTATTGGAAGGCATGATTGAATGGAACAGTGGAAAGGTGTCTTAGGGTTGGAAATTGGGGTTCTGTTATCCTAATGAAAAATTGGTAGTTTAGTTGCACAAGAAAGAGTGAGTGAATGCATTGGAATGGGAATCGTACACTATGGAACTGGAAAATCGATTGAAATAGTATTGTGTGTAGAGGTTAAATTTCACAGGACATGGAGGAAATTGGGGTTCTTGGAAACTGCAAGAATCGTCTAGCGACATCGTGGTTACCGCCAGGCGCCATATCAGATTTGCATATTGGTGGGTTTTGGGTGCGAAGTGTGGTCAAGAAACTAAATTGGGTCATGAGTGATGATAATTGTGGGATTGAAAATACTATAGTGATTGGACCTAGCTAAAAACTTGTGGTAAAAGAGAGGGAATTAAAACTTGTGAGGTTGAGGGATAAGAGCCATTGAAGATGTCTAAGTATTAAAGTGAAATGGACAATTAAAGGAACATATTTTCTTGGCACTCGACTTAATGGTATGAGATGTTGTGTCATTAATATTTAAGGTAAGTCTAACACTAAATTAAGGTTGAAAGTGGGTAAGGATTATAAATGTTGTGATTTAAAAAGGGATACCTTAAAGTAGAGATGATTTGATGAGCAGGTACAATAGCCACTGATTATAGGAAAAGAAATGACAATTCAATTGTTGAGCACCAATGGTTAGATATTCAATTTGGTGGAAAGGTAAATTCTTAAAGAGAATTAAATGATAACACGGTTTGTAAGTTGTGAATGATATTGGTTAATGACTAAACGTATGAATATAATTATTTTAACATAGATATTATAGAATTCAGAAATTTGGATGCACAATGTTAAATGATTAAAGTGTTGGGATAGGATAAAAGTGTGAAAAACAAGTCAGATGCATGCTACTGGTGTGGCGCCTGGCGGTGGGGTTTGAGCCACCAGGTGATAGCCATGTAACAAGAACGTTCTGGTGCAAGTGGCGCCTGGCGACGAAGGTGGTTCCACTAGGCGATCACTATTGAGTTAGTGGGCACTTGGACGCTTGCGCCTGGCAGTGGGGGTAGTCCCGCCAGGCGGAGTCTACAACAAAAAGTATTTTTAGAGGCGCTACGCGCCTGGCGATACATGTCCCCGCCAAACGGTTTGAAAGCGGGTGGCACCTAGTGCCTCGTGGGCAACGCTAGGCGGTTTTTGCTACAGCAGTATCGTTGTTCTTCCTCTCGACGTGTGTGATCTACAATGTTTTAGTGATGCCTTAAAGGTCAGATTGCTGGTGTTCCTTGAGTTGAGCTCGAAACGTATCCCTTGATTTGAGCTCGAGATAGGGGTTAAGCTCGGAATGGCATCCCTCGAGTTGAGCTCGAAATGGCAGATGAACACGAGGAACCCTTGAGTTGAGTGTGTGTTGCCGGTATGAGTGTGCTGGTTGTGGCTAGTACGGATAGGTCCATATAGATTGCCCTCCTAAGTAGTAACTAACGAGTTTGGTTGTCTTGGGATGTTGCGAGCTATGTTTGTATTTGGGAACTCCACCTGGCGTTACGGTGTATTATCTATAACAATGGTTTCCCACACTTCCTCTATCGGTTATGGCCGATAGGTATGGCAGCAGGACACCTTGAAGTAATTACTAGAAGACATAGAACATAAATTAACATGGTTGTGACCATGTGGTATGAGATCAAAGGGTAGGATTTTCCTTTGATGTGATTGTGTGATATAAATATATGTGTTTCATATGTGTGTATATATATATATATATATATATATATATGTTTTATTTTGTTAAGCTCACCCTATCTGCTTGTGTTTGGCGATGATCGTGTGCGCAGTACACGTGAGCAGATGATGTTGTTGTAGGTAGATTTGGTGAGGCTTAGCCACAGAGTGAAATTTTCATTCCAAGAATGAACTTGACACCTTATGATTCCAGCATCCCGTTTAAATTTCAAAGGAGGCAATTTCCAATATCCTTATGCTTTGCAATGACAATAAAAAAAAGTCAAGGCCAAACTCTTCCTAAAGTTAGACTTTATCTTCCTCGCTTAGTTTTTACTCATGGACAATTGTACGTAGCAATTTCTAGAGTGACAACAAAGAAAGGACTCAAAATCTTAATTTTGGATGAAGATGGAAAAGTAAGCAATACAACTACAAATGTGGTTTACAAAGAAATATTTGAAAATCTTTGATAAGAGATATACAAATTACTTTAAGAACATTCTTATAATTTGTCAATTATTGTATCTTTAACTTTAATTCCTTTCCTTTGTTGCAGGTTATAATATGCAATAGTGTATAATATACACTTTGAGGATTTTTTTTTATAGCTGCAACGATATTGAAAAGTACATGGTCATTGATACATGTTTGAATTGCATTATTTGTTTTCCACTCATGGATTGATGTTTTGAACACAATGGTTGTTGTAGTAAAAATATTATAACTATTATGAAGATTGTCAGTTGTTGTTCTTTTAATTTATATTTGTGGCTTTACTGTATTGTGAAGAAAAAATATCTACCTACATGTTCTTATTCATTACTACAGTACAAGTATTATTACTCTTATAACACCCACTTGCAACATCATCTGCTCCCGTGTACCACATACACGACTATCACTAAAACACAAGCAGATAGGGTGAGCTAACAGTTTAAACTATACACATAATATGAAACAATTATAGCAACAAGGACACTGTAAGACCCGAGAAAATTAATTAATTAAACAAATAATTAATTAATAAATGCAGGTAGGAAGAGCCTTTATGGCATTAAGTGTTGTTTGATATGATGTGAAAAGTACTAACTCAAGTGGTTGAGAGTACTTAATTGTGTGAGAGGACTTGGGTTCGAGTCCTATGTATGCCTGTTGTGTGTTATTTGATTTATTATCGTTTTGTTAATATGTTATGAATAGGGAGTGATATCATAATTATAGAATTATAAGTTATCACTAAATATGAATTGGTATAGTGGTTGTGCTTTGGTCTTATGAGTGGAAGGTCAAGGGTTCAAACCTTGATAGACAGAAATTAACCTTTATTTATGCCAAATTTAGTTTGGAGTGAATGTGGAAAGGTAGAGAGAACCCTAACAGAATGGGGCCAGTCAAGAAGGTTTGGAAAACCACCTTGTAATTACCATTGAATAGGCATTAAACCCATAATAAAGCCAAATTTTCGTTTTAGCTCTTTGGACCAACATTAGGAGACCTATAAAAGGTAAAATGTAGGAGAAAGAAGGGTTTTCTACACTTTGGTCTGTTTTGGCTTGAGAGGAGAATGAAAATTGTAGAGTGAGAAGAGAGTGGTGGGTGCACAAGAGGCTGATTTGGGTGTGCAAAAGGGGCTGAAGCAAAATTTTTTTCCCAATTTGAACCAAGAAGTCCAGGTTAGGGGAGTTATCCTTTGTGCATGCCAACTGATTGATGTGTGCTATGAATTTTGAGCATTGTTATTTCTCAAATTAGTTCTGCATGATGTGAATCTCGTAATATCCATGATATGATTGAAAATGTGTTTGGTTTGACGTGGTGCAAAGCCTATTTCATGACGTATATGATTTGGGGTTGAGGGTTTTGGTACATGACTGTTATATTGGGTTAAGTTCTGCGTTATGGTAATCAAAATGTGATGAAAACTCATTTATAAGGTGTGATTGATGATGTATATTGAATGGTATTGGTTGAATTGAATATTGGCATGAACCCGTGCAATTTTCGCCCAAGCGAGTCCATATCGCCTAAGCGGGAGTTGCAGAGTCTCGTTTTGGGTTTGGGATCGCGTTTCTCGCCTAGGCGACTTGTGTCAGGGTTGAGCGACCAATACTCTCGCTTGGGCGAGAGAGGCTCGCCTAAGCGAGGTCGCGATGAAGCCTGTGCGTGTTGAGCGCGATTTCTCGTCCATGTGAGGGGTTTTAAGGTGTTGAGCGACTGATAATATCGCTTAGGCGAGAATGGCTCGCCTAAGCGAGGTCACGATGAGACATTGGTGTTGATTGCGTTGAATCCTCGTCCAGGCGAGGAGTTTTGTGTGTTGAGCGAACGTAGTCTCGCTTAGGCGAGCAAGGCTCGGCTAAGCGAGATGTTGTGGAGCAACCACTGGTTCATACTCGCTCAGGTGAGGTAGTTTAACCTAAGCGAGACCGATGTTCTAGCTTGGGCGAACAGGTATGGCTTATGCAAGAATGGCGAGGAGTCATGTTCTTATGCATTGTTTGGACTGTTTACTTGGTATTTCCTAACTTATAGGAGGTTATATGCATGTGTTGTGGTGATTGGGCTTAAAGGACTAAGTCCATAGGATTCCGGGATGTGCTTGGAATGAGTCGCGAACAAGGAGTTGGTGATGTGTGGACTGTATGCGGAATGTGAATAGTTAGTTCACCAGAGGTACTCTTGTTGGCATGAATGAGCGAGGGAGTTCATTTCATGCTCAACTTGGGAATGCTATGAGCGAGGGAGTTCATAGTACGAAAGGCGGATATGTGGTCCGGGTTTGAGCGAGGAGTTCAGATGACGGGCGAGGGAGTCCGTGTAGCAAGACTATAGGCGGGATAGGCTTGTAGGTTGGACCACGAGCGAAGAGGGTTGTGGAAGCACGTGAAATCCCAGATTTAGAGTACATGCATGAACTCATATTGGTTATGAGTGGGGGAAAGAGGGTATTTTAGAAAATAAATAGTTGAATAGTTACGTTGGGATTAGAATTTAATTTCATATTTATTGATGTTTATATGCATAGCTCACCCTATTTGTTTTTGTGTGGCGATGATCGGTTATCTTGTTATTCGGGAGCAGATGATTTGATAGGTGAGCTAGGAGATGCTTAGAGGCGGAGTGTAGGGGTGACCAGGGGTTTTGAAAGGAATTTCTTGTAAAGAATTTTGATGTAATTTTTTAGTATATGGAACTTTGGTAGATTTTGTATAAAGAAATTGTGAATATTTGAACTATGTTACAGTTAAAGTTTTGTTTTTATTGTCCCGCATTTTGGGAATATGTGATTATAAATGAGGTGTCATTAATATTATCGTGTTTTAATTTATTGTATTTATTCATTTATATTTACTTAAAAGTAATATTCCTTAGGGATGTTACAATTGGTATCAAAGCAAAAGTTTTGAAAATATTTTAAAAATATTTTGGGGCTTTTGGGGAGTGAGCTTACCGTTTGATTCTGTGTGTGATTTAGTTGCATGTTGGTAAGATATGAGTGGCTTTGTTTAACTAAGTGAATTGATTTTAACAGTTGACATGTGGCGTATTCAGGCTGTGGTTGCTAACAGGAGGAGAAGGAGCGGGAATGGTGCTGATGACATCGCGGAGGCTATTCACTGGATGGTGGATGCGATGCAGCCACTCGTAGCAGCGCAGCCTAGAACGGCGATTGCACCAGTTAGGGTGCCAACGATGGAGGATTTCTTATGTCACAAGCTAGCTGAGTTCACTAGCAAAGCCTCTCCCGATGAAGCGGATGCATGGCTTCGCAAATATGAGAAAATCTTCAAAGTTTTGAACTGTGCGGATGAGCAGAAGCTCATGTTTGCTACTTACTTGCTAAATGACGATGCAGAGTATTGGTGGGCAGGAATGCAATAATAGATGCAGACCCGGGATGAACAGATGGAGTGGGCTAGCTTCAGGACGCAGTTCCTGGAGAAATATTTTCCTGACATAGCTAGGCAGGATAGAGAGGTAGAGTTCCTCGCACTACAACAGGGCGATATGACAGTGTAGGAGTATGTGAACAAATTTGAACATCTAGCAAGGTACTACTCGAAAGACATTAATGAGGAATAAAGCTGCCTTAAGTTTGAGCGAGGACTCAAACATAAGTTGAAGAAGGTGATGACACCTTTGAGGGAGAGAAGATTCCCAGTCATGGTGGAGCAAGCCAAGAGTGCTGAGCACCTGAAGAAGGGCCCTGGTCCCGTTGTCCGACATCAGCGGAATGTCACGGAGGCTTGACAGATGAAGAAGCCTTACAGCCGTCCTCCTACCACCTCAAGAGATTTTAAGTGCTTCCAATGTGGGGGCGCACACTTGAAGAGGAATTGCACACAGTTGAAGAGTTCACCCAGTGGACAGGAGAGCAGTCGCAAATGTTTCATCTACGATCAACCTAGGCATTTTGCTAACCAGTGCCTCGAGAAGAAGACTAGTACCACTAGGAAACCACCAGCTACAATATCTGAGGGACCTAGAGCTGTTGGCAGAGTCTTTGCCCTGACCACCACCGAGGCTACATAGTCAGGTAATCTTATTCTTAAACCTTGTGTATTGTTTGGTAAAGTAGTATTGGTGTTGTTTGATTTCGGAGCAACACTAAGCTTGGAGAAACATGACTTGGATTGTGAGTTGCTGGTTTCAACTCCATCTTTGGGTCAGGTGGCTACCAGTTCGGTCTGTGTAGGTTGTTTAATGGAAGTGATGGGCTGCAGGTTCAAAGTGAATCTCATCTACTTGCCAATCGAGGGCTTGGACGTAATTTTGGGAATGGATTGGTTGTCAGGCAATCACATTATTATTGATTGCAGACGACACAATGTGATTTTCCTAGAGACTTTGGGGCTGGAGTTGATATCGGCTCAAAAGGCGATTAAGGAGGTAGAAGCTGAAGCTATTTGCTTCATGATAGTGGCTCAAGGAGAGAAGAAGAGCACGGTTGAGCAGATTAGAAGCATACCAATAGTGGATGAGTATGTTGATGTCTTTCCAGACGAGATTCCAGAATTACCACCGAGTAGGCATGTGGATTTCACTATTGATCTCATCCTTGGAGTAGGACCAGTTTCTATGGTACCATACAGGATGACGCTAGCCGAATTAGCTGAACTGAAGAAGTAGATTGAAAACCTATTTGAAAAGAAGTTTTTCAGACCGAGTGCATCACCGTGGGGAGCACCGGTATTACTAATGAAGAAAAAGGATGACAGCTCTAGATTGTGTGTTGACTATCGGCAAATGAATAAGTTGACCATAAAGAATAAGTACCCATTGTCGAGGATTGATGACTTATTGGATCAGCTGAAGGGAGCCGTTGTGTTCTCAAAGATTGACTTGAGGTCTGGGTATCATCAAATCTTAGTCAAGCCAGAGGATATGCAGAATACGACTTTCAGGTCACGCTACGGGCATTATGAATATGTGGTGATGCTGTTTGGGGTGACGAATGCTCCTGCGATCTACATGGAGTACATGAACAGAATTTTCCGGCCGTACTTGGATCAGTTTATCGTTGTGTTTATTGACTACATACTCATATATTCTTAGAGCCGGGAGGAACACGCAGATCATCTGAGAGTGGTGTTGGAAATTCTCAGGGAGCATCAATTGTATGGGAAATTGTCAAACTGTGAATTTTGGCTGGAGGAGGTACAATTCTTGGGTCATGTAATATCAGCTCAGAGGATAGCAGTGGATCCGGCCAAGATTGAAACGGTGGTGAAATGGGAGAGACCACAGACCGTTGCAGAGGCTACTACAGGAGATTTGTTGAGGGTTTCTCCAAGATGGTGAACCTATTAACCCAGCTCACTAGAAAGGATCATCCTTTCGCTTGGACCGATGAATGTGAAGCTTATTTTGAGGACATGAAGAGAAGGTTGATGATTGCACCGGTGTTAGTTATTCCAGATTCGACTAAGACGTTTGAGGTATATTGTGACGCCTCATATCAGGGACTCGGTTGCGTGCTATTGCAAGAGAAACAGTCAGTCGCATATGCATCTCGTCAATTGAAGGTGCATGAGAAGAACTACCCTACGCATGATTTGGAATTAGCAACAGTAGTCTTTGCCCCCAAGACTTGGAGGCATTATTTGTATGGAGCACAGTTCCAAGTATTCAGCTATCACACAAGTCTGAAGTACTTGTTCGACCAGAAAGAGCTGAATATGAGTTAGAGGCGATGGGTGTAGTACTTAAAGGATTACGACTTTGAGTTCTTATACCATCCTGGTAAAGCTAATGTCGTAGCAGATGCCCTGAGCATGAAGAGGATCCATGTGTCAGCCATGATGATTAAGGAGTTGGAATTAACAGAGAGGTTGTGAGACATGAATCTGGGACTAGATATGGGGGAAAGTCATACACGGTGCAACATGTTGAGAATTACCAATGAGTTTTTAGATCAGGTTCGGGTGGAACAAGGTAATGATCAGGAGCTGCAGCAGATAATAAGTGAGTTGGGTACATATAAGAGAAAAGATTTCAGAATGGGTAAAGACAACATCCTACGATTTAGAGAGAGGGTGTGTGTACCTAGGAGTTGGGTATTGAGGAAGATGCTCTTGGATGAACGGCATAAGAGTCGTCTTAGCATACACCTAGGTATGACTAAGATGTATAAAGACTTGAAGGCGACCTTCTGGTGGATTGGCATGAAAACTGACGTGGCAGATTGTGTAGCATCTTGCTTAGTGTGCCAAAAAGCGAAGATAGAGCATCAGAGACCGGGTGGTACGTTGGAGCCTCTTGATATTCCCTAGTGGAAATGGGACTGCATTTCCATGGATTTTGTTACACATCTGCCAAGGTCAGTGAGGGGCCATGATTCCATATGGGTAATAATGGATAGATTGATGAAGTGCGCACACTTTCTACCAATCAATCAGAAGATGTCTTTAGATAAACTGGCAGAGTTGTATGTCAGGGAGATAGTCAGGTTACATGGTGTGCTTGCGAGTATCATATCAGATAGAGATCCGAGATTTACATCGAGGTTCTGGCAATCCTTGCAGGCAGCACTGGGCACACAATTGAGAATGAGCTCAGCTTATCACCCTTAGATAGATGGGCAGTCTGAGAGAACCATACAGTCGCTACAAGACTTGTTGAGGACTTGTGTGTTAGATCACTTGGGTACGTGGAGTGACATGTTGCCATTGGTGGAGTTCACGTACAATAATAGCAACCATTCCAGCATCGAAATGGCACCATACGAGGCATTATATGGTAAGAGATGCAGGACTCCATTGTGTTGGCAGCAGGATGGGGAGTCGGTGGTACTTGGGCCACAGTTCTTGCAGCAAACCACTGAGAAAGTGAAGGTGATATAGGATCGTATGCGTGCGACTTAGAGTCGACATAACTCTTATGCAGATAAGAGGAGGAGGCCTCTTGAGTTTGAGGCGGGTGATCATGTGTTTCTTAGAGTTACCCCGACAGCCAGTATTGGGAGAGCTCTCAAGCTGAGGAAGCTAACTCCTAGATTCATCGGGTCATACCAGATTACAAGGAGGATAAGACCAGTAGCGTACGAGATTGCCTTACCACCTCACTTGGAAAAGCTGCACAACGTCTTCCATGTATCACAATTTAGGAAGTACGTGGCAGATCCTACTAATGTGCTGGAGCAAGATGATGTCCAGGTGCGGGAGGATTTGACTATGGGAGTTAGACCAGAGAGAATTCTGGATTCTGAAGTCAAACAACTACGGGAAGGAGATTCAGACTGTGAAGGTTCTCTGGGACGAGGCCACTCAGGAGATGACTTGGGAGATGGAGGATCTCATGAGGAAGTCTTATCCTCACTTTTTTGCTAGTCCTATTTTTTGAGGACGAAAACTTTTAAAGGTAGGGGATTGTAAGACCCGAGAAAAATAATTAATTAAATAAATAAATAATTAATAAATGCAGGTAGGAAGAACCTTTATGGCATTAAGTGTTTTTTGATGTGATGTGGAAAAGTACTAGCTCAAGTGGTTGAGGGTACTTAATTGTGAGAGAGGACTTGGGTTCAAGTCCTATGTATGCCTATTGTGTGTTATTTGATTTATTATCATTTTGTTAATATATTGTGAATAGGGAGTGATATCATAATTATAGAATTATAATAGTGATCACTAAATATGAATTGGTATACTGGTTGTGCTTTGGTCTTTTGAGTGGAAGGTCCAGGGTTCAAACCTTGATAGACATAAATTAACCTTTATTTTTGCCAAATTTAGTTTGGAGTGAATGTGGAAAGGTAGAGAGAATCCTAGCATAATGGGGCAACCAAGAGGGTCTGAAAAACCACCTTGTAATTACCATTGAATAGGCATTAAACCCATAATAAAGCCCAATTTTCGTTTTAGCTCTTTGGACCAACATTAGGAGACCTATAAAAGGTAAAATGTAGGAGAAAGAAGGGTTTTCTGCACTTTGGTCTGTTTTGGCTTGAGAGTAGAACGAAAATTGGAGAGTGAGAAGAGAGTGGTGGGTGCACAAGAGGCTGCTTTGGGTGTGCAAAAGGGGCTGAAGCAAAATAGTGGTCAACAAAGGAACATTCATTTTTTTCCCAATTTGAACCAAGAAGTCCAAGTTAGGGGAGCTGTTCTTTGTGCAAGTGAATTGATTAATGTGTGCTATGAATTTTGAGCATTGTTATTTCTCAAATTAGTTTTGCATGATGTGAATCTCGTAGTATGCATGATATGATTGAAAATGAGTTTTGTTTGATGTGGTCCAAAGCCTTTTTCATGACGTATATGATTTCGGGGTGAGGGTTTTGGTACAAGATTGTTATATTGGGTTAAGTTCTGGGTTATGGTAATCAAAATGTGATGAAAACTCATTTATAAGGTGTGATTGATGATGTATATCGAATGGTATTAGTTGAATTGGATATTGGCATGATATGTGGTTGTTTTTGTGTGCGACCAGAGGAGAACCCCTAAAATTTTCGCACAAGCGAGTCCATCTCACCTAAGCGAGAGTTGCAGAGTCTCATTTTGGGTTTGGGATCGCGTTTCTCACCTAGGCGACTTGTGTCAGGGTTGAGCAACCAATACTCTCGCTTGGGCGAGAAAGGATCGCCTAAGCAAGGTCGCGATGAAGCCTATGCATGTTGAGCGCGATTTCTCGTCCAGATGAGGGGTTTTGAGGTGTGGAGCAACTGATACTCTCTCTTAGGCGAGAATGGCTCCCCTAAGCGAGGTAACCATGAGACATTTGTGTTGATTGCATTGAATCCTCGTCCAGGTAAGGAGTTTTGTGTGTTGAGCGAACGCAGTCTCGCTCAGCTCGCCTAAGCGAGATGTTGTGGAGCAGCCACTAGTTCATACTCGCTCAGGCGAGGTAGTTTAGCCTAAGCGAGACCGATGTTCTAGCTTGGGCGAACAGGTATGGCTTAAGCGAGAATGGTGAGGAGTCATGCTCTGATGCACTATTTTGACTGTTTGCTTGGTATTTCCTAACTTAGAGGAAGTTATATGCATGTGTTGTGCTGATTGGGCTTGAAGGACTAAGTCCATAGGATTCTGGAATGTGCTTGGAATGAGTCGCGAACGAGGAGTTTCTGATGTGTGGACCGCATGCGGAACGTGAATAGTTAGTTCACCGGAGGTACTCTTGTTGGGATGAATGAGTGAGGGAGTTCATTTCATGCTCAACTTAGGAATGCTATGAGCGGGGGAGTTCATAGTAGGAAAGGCGGGTATGCGACCCGGGTCCGAGTGAAGAGTTCGGATGACGGGCGAGGGAGTCCGTGAAGCAGGACTACAAGCGGGATAGGCTTGTAGGTTGGACCACGAGCGATGAGGGTCGTGGAAGCACATGAAATCCCAGATTTAGAGTACATGCATGAACTCCTATTGGTTATGAGTGGGGGAAAGAGGGTATTTTAGAAAATAAATAATTGAATACTTACGTTTGGGATTGGAACAGTTAAAGTTTAATTTTAATATTTCTGGGTTTTTGGAATATGCGATTATAGATGAGGTTTTATTAATATTATCTTGTTTTAATTTATTTTATTTATTCGTTTATATTTACTTAAAAGTAATATTCCTTAGGAATGTTAGAAACACACCACATGAATTTCCATCCTTGAATTCCATAACACATGGCCACTACCATTTTACCCGTGTTCTACACCTTCCAGTGAATACCTCAAGATGTCTTGCTACCACACCTACCAGCCACAACTGGCAGAATATGTGTGGGAAACCATGCTACGGACTACACTTCGTAACACAAGGTGGAGTTTCCAATACAAATATCATTTGTAACGTCCCAAGACTACCAAACCCGTTGGTCTCATACCAAGGAGGGTAATCTATCTCGACCCGCCGTACGAGCCACAACTCGCACACTCACACCGACAACACTCGCCAACCCGAGCCACAACTCAAGAGTTATCCATGTTCATCTGCCATCCCGAGCCATTACTTTGACCATGAACCCAGGATATACGATGCTCCCACGAACCTGCCCGCTCATGGTCCTGCCTCTATGAACCTCCCTGCTCGTAGTCCAACTCTACGAACCTCCCCGCCCGTAGTCCAACACACGTGATCCACCAGCTATGAACCTCCCCGCTTGCAACATTGTATCCCCACACGAGAGTATCAGTATATAAATCTCCTCGCTCATATCATCACATGTTTACCACCAGCCATGAACCTGTCCGCTCATGACACAAGAATCTCCTAGTCAAAGTCCCATAATACAACATACAAAACGCAAGCCACACGAACACATTACACTCTACGCTCTCACCTGACGTTGCTTAAGCGTCCCTAGGCGATGTTCCAGCGCAAACTGCCTGGCGGAGCCTTCTCGCTGCTAGGCGCCAAACACAAGCAAAGCCTTTAACAGAGGGCTATCACCTGGCAGGTCAATCCTCATTGCCAGGCGCCACGCGTTCTAGGGACTTCCCTAGTTCTCCTATCGCCTTGCGGCACAATAACATGCCAACTACTAGTTTAGAACTCTACCATGGGGTTTCAGCACCCCCAACAATTCGAGCATACATACATATTATAAATTTAATTGTATTCAAATTACATATACTTGCACAACTGTAATTTTAGCCAACATAACACTTCACTTATTCAACAATCATATCACTCATCCAATCATAGTCTTATAAATGAATAACAATGCACACATCTATTTACCAACATTTCATACTTAACATATGCATTTTTACCATACACTTAATCTTTTCCAACATGCAAGTTACTACCACTATATTTCTACATGCATCACTAATACACATGACCATACTAACTAAAACAGTCACCTCATCACATCCCAATCAAATAAACCTTTACTTTTTCTTGCAATTGATACCACTTATCACACCTACGAATATATAATTAGAGGTCTTACTTATATACACTCCCTTCATATCGCATTTGTCATTTTCCTAGTTTATGCATATCATCACCTGATGACCTTAAATCAAGCCAATTCACAGAATCAGCTCACAACACCCACTGTCCTGATGTGTCGCCTAATGGCAGTTCATGCGCCGCCATACGGTTTGATAACGTTGTAGTTGACACAATCAAATTAATACTACAAAATAGAAAGGGTAAATTAACCCAAAGTTGTCTCCCAACGAACACAGAATTGATTTCTAACAAATTAGTTCTTATAAAACTATACAAAAGAGTTAGTTAAATAAAATAATAAAAATATTGGAGGATTAAGATAAAGAAGAAAGAAATAGAAAAGATAAAAAGAGATAAAAACAATAGTAAAGAAAATAGATTGATTCCATTGCTTTTTCAAAATAGATTCATCATCGGTTATCTAAAGATTATTGGTCAACTAATTCTTGTTGTAGATTTGCAAATTAATCAATGTAAAGTCTCAATTAATTTGTTGGCGTTCTCACTTTTAACCAAAGTACAGTGTCAATTAAAAGTAAGAACTTTTAGATTATCCACAGTAAATTCAACCAAAGTACAGTCTCAATCAAATTTTACTATGTCTAAGCATGTATATTCTTTTATCTCCTCACCGAATAAAAAGCTTAATTAATCAAAGTAAAGTCTCGATTAATTTTTGTTAGAGTAAATACCTTTAACCAAAGTAAAGTCTCAATTATTGGTAAAAACTCATTTAATCACATGAAAGTTTCTAAATAAAATCAAAGTAACGTCTCAATTAAATTTAAAAACCCTTGGACTCATATGATCAATATGCATATAGATTTAAAATCATTACTTTTTACGTGATTCAAAGATAAAGGACATAGATGAATTAAAACCTCAATAATAATAAAAAGAACAAAGAAATTATTTCATTCTAACCTCAGAATCCATAATGAAATTACATTGGAATCAACCCAAGAAGTTTAACACTCCATGAAACACAAAATAGAAGAAGAATAGAGAGAGAAAGGAAACGAAATTAGGGCCCCCCTAAGGGTTCCTAAACTCCAAAGTCCCGAGCTTGTATTCTCTGCTCCCCTCTTGGTCTCTTTATATAAGACTTGGACTGGGCTTTTTTTATTGCTAAAATCTCTCAAATATATTTTAAAATAAAGATAAAGCTAAATATTTAAAAATATTTGGAGAGATATAGACTATTTGATAAATATAGTTGGTTGATAATATCAATATCTAATATAAATAAATAAATTACTTAAAGATATATGATAAGTTATCACCAATTAATATTTGTATTAATTTTCCTAATCAACCCTTTGCTATCTCCTCAAATTATCTTCTAAATAATCCAAAATCTTCAAGATATATTTGTTTGTTGTGGATCTAAAAAGATTTAAGAAGATCTTGTCATATTTAAAAAGATTTGGTAATTATTATGAGGCTACGTGCAAGTCATGAAGATCCCAATGCAGTACCTAGAGCAAGTTGAGTATTTCAGGCGTTGTGCGCCTGGCGGTACGCGACACCCGCCAGGCAGTCTAGAAGCTGGTAGCGCCTGGCGGCACGTGTTCCTCGCCAGGCGATTTATACTGCTGTAGCTTTGAGTTTTGATTATGAATTTATGATCTACAGCGCGTCTAGTGATGCTTTAAGGGTGGGATTGCTGGTGTTCCTTGAGTTGTGGCTCGGAACATATCCCTTGAGGTTACTATGATGTTGTATTGGTTATTATGAGGTTACGTGCAAGTCATGAACATTCCAGGTACAACTTCCATTGGTTGTTCTTTTATTTTATTTAGATTATATTTTTATCTATTCTTTTTGAATCTCAACATAGACACTTGGAATGAAAATGTTTTAGCAAATTAAGTGAAACTAATATAGTTAAATTGAAGTCTTTATTTATAAAATAAATGGATGATAATCATAGATGACTAATGAAGAATTTTACTATGGAAGAAGTAGACAACCAATCTATTTTGTCATTTAATTTAATCTTTTATATCGTCTATCACTTTGTAAAAACTCCCTTTGTTGTTTTTTATGCTTCTAACATTTTAAATTTATTAAATAAAAACTCCCTTTGTATGAACAAATTTTAAAATAAAAACTAAACTACTAAATTTTTAAAATTGCTTAAATAGTATATTATGATATAAGGACATAATAAGTTATGAAGGAGGAACTTGATTTGAAATTAACTATTACAAATATTTTTAAAGAAGATCATAGAACTTATTGATGCATAAGATTTATTTTGAAATTAATAAGAACATTATCAGAAGAAAGTATAATGCATAGCAAATATATTGTTATTTTATTCTAAGAAATAAAATTCATCTTAATTTAATATTTTATGATTAGTCTCAATGACTTTAAGATAATTTTATGAAAATAATGTAGTATTGTATAACTACATAGACTTAATTATTAAGGAGGAATTTGATTTGAAATTAATTATTATACATGGGAAAGTATGTGGAATTTATTATGCATTACCTTTATAAGGCTTATTTTGAAATTAAATGAACATTATGATAATTAATAAAGTAATGAAGGTATTCATAGCAAATATACTTTTATTTTATTCTAAGCAGTAGTAATTCATCTTAATTTATTACTTTACCATTAGTCCCATTGATTTTAAAAATAATTTTAGAAAAATAATAAAATTATTAAGATTTAAAATAATAATTATATTAATTAATAGTTTAAATTCATGTGAAATAGTTAAATATTGTAGTATTAGGAAAAAAATAATTATTATTAAGCAAGAAATTGATTTGATTTAAGTATTTATGTGTATGGGAAATAATATAGAATTTATTGATGTATTACCTTTATAAGATTTATTTGGAAATTAGTAAGAACATTATCATAATGATATAATAAAGATAAGCACGAATAGTCAACCATTACGATTTGTTGTTATTTCTTTTATTCTTAATGTATCTATTTACATAATTCTATATGTAATTACAACTATATTTTTCTTTTTATAACAATTAAATTCCGATTTAATTATGTTCTCAAATGAAAAAACAAATTGAAAGATACATTCAAATAGGTTTATATATAATATTACATACAATGTCATTCTTTGCATAACAATTTGAAGAATTGAAACTTGTATTTTTGTTATAAGAAATGGAGAAGATTCTTGTTGCAACTCTCTTACTTGTCCTTGTTTCTCAAGGTGAGATTTTCTCTCATGAGAGAAATGTAAGTTTTATTTACAAAATATTGTTGATGATATGTATTATGCATGATGATTTCAGGTTATAGTCAATGCTCTTTGAGCGATATCATTGTAACCCAATCTCCATCCGGAAGAAAAGTGCATGGAAAGACAGAATGGACTGTGACTATTAGAAATCAGTGTGCATGTGTTCAGAAGAATGTAAAGTTGAACTGTAAAGGATTTCAAACTATTGAAGCAGTTGAAGCTTCATATTTGAAAGTTTTAGGTGATGTTTGTCTTATTAGTGATGGTCAACCTTTGTTTAATGGTGCCACTGTATTCAATTATGCTTGGGACACTCAATTTGCATTCAGTCCAATTTCCTCAGTTATTACCTGTTAAGTGTACACCAAAACCATTTTATGTAATAAGTTATGATTTTTTTTCTACTATATTATATATCAATGTTATCAATTTGTAATAAAACATTACTCTTATGATGTTGAAATCTTTTTTTATAATTTTTAAGTTACTAGTTACTAGTTCTTGGGAAAGTGTTTGCTACGGTAATAATATATTCTATTTTTATATTGACTTATTTAATGTTAATCAAGTTCAATTGTTAAACTATGTAATGTAATAAGTATTTACTATTTCATATAGAGCTTAACTTGGTAATTGTCTTTTAAAACCTGTAACATTCATCCATCCCTCCTGAAGAATATTGTAATATTTTAAAAGTTACAATAATATTAAATTCAAAGATTAAATTATTGAGAAAGTGTGATATACACTCAAAATTTATTGTGATGGAAGATAAACAATTACATGAAAAGAAAGTTGAAAATTTTATAAATGGTGTGTTCGCATGTCAGACACTTATCAAACATCAATACGTGTGTGATACTCAGTGAAGTGTCTAATTTAAAAGACACTTTTTTTTTACATAATTTTGATATGGCTGCAACACAATGTAATAAGGACAAATACAATGATTTTTTCTAAATCCCATAAACTTGTAAACTTCTTGTATAAGTTTCTATTGTGATCATAGAAATGATGTACAAATCTTATATAATCATGACTTTTATATTTTTGGATATTAGATAGATAGATTAGATTTGTTTTTGTATTAGCTAATGTGTTTAGATTATTATATTTGAATAATCTTGTTTATAGATGATTTGAAGTATGTAAACACATAATGATCTATATTTGAATAATGTTGTTAAAATTTGTTGATAATTATTCATTGTTAAATATCATGATTTATTTTTCTAATTCTCCATCCTTTTTTTCCTTTTCTTCTTCTTTCTTCTTCTTCCTTTCTTTATTCTTTTTCTTCTTCCTCCTCCTCCTTCTATTCCTCCTTTTCCACCATTGTCGTCACTGCGTCCATCATCGTTTCTTCTTCTTTTTCCTCTTCTTAGTGCTATGAATAATTTCATCTCAACCATACTGCTGAAATAAATAAGTTATGACCCATTAAAGGTATTGGCTTCGTATAATTGTTTGATTATTAATGGATATAGATTCCATACAAAGGATTATGGATGTAATAATTCCACCATAAATAGTGGGATACGTGTTTGAGGAAACTAGAATTATCATATGTTGGATTTGAAAACAAAGAGATTATTCTACATTGTCAATGGTGTTAAAGATGATAATGTGTGTTAAAGATGATAATGTATATGGGTTGGTTGATATCAATCATAAATCAAAGCTTCAAACCAATTAACCATTTGTATTAACTAAACAAGCTTAACAAGTCTATTATACAACATACCCTCAAAGTGGGTGTAGAAATACTAGTGATTTGTGGGCAACTTGCAAAGTTAGAGAAAAATTTGTTATGGTTGAGACAACGAATAATGAAGAAGATTTTGTTTAAATGAGCAAAATTTTGGGGAAAATTTTTAAAGTATCTATTTTTGTCCAATGTAAATATTTTGTTGTACGATTCTAACAATAGGTATCAAAGCTGGCTTTGATATTTTTTCAAATTAACTTTCAAAATGTTGTTATATTTTAAAGTAACCCGTGAAGGAACATATGATGTGAAGCGTGCTAGGAAGAACTCATTAATACAAGAGTACGAGATGTCCCGGATGCACCAAGGTGAAACCATCTACATTGTGCAGAAACGTTTCACGCACATCGTCAATGATCTGTCAAGTTCAGGTATAACCTTTGATATTGATGAATTGATATTAAAATTTTGAAGCCTTTAACAACCATTACAATATTGAAAAATCTTTCAACCATGTCTATGACAATTCATTTTAGTAAGTTAAGAGAACATGATCTTGAACTTGGAAGATTGAATGAGGAAGACTACCAAGGAAGAAAGAAAAATATTACCTTGATGTCTAAGATTACCAAAAGCAAAATCCTTAAATAAGATGATGAATTTGACGATGAGAACATGAGTCTAAAAAAAATAAGTTCACCAAGTTCATGTAGGCCAAGGGTAAAGGAAACTCCAAAGGTAGTAAAAAGAATAATCAAGGATCCTCCTATAATTTTAAGTGCTATTGATGTGGAGAATTGGGACACGTCAAAACGGACTGTCCAAATGCTAAGAAAAGTGAAGAAAAGAAAGGAAGAAAAGTTTTCAAGAAAAAAAGGCCTATATTGATGGGAAGACAATTGCTCAACCTCCTCAAAGTCAAGTCACACAATTGAACTAGCACATTTTTTTTCTTGGTGGCCAACAATGAATTATTTGGAAGCCTAGTAAGTGTGTCTAGCAATAACAATGATTATGTTGAATTGTATGATGCACTTAAAATTATTTCATGAATCCAGAAAATTAGATGTTGCTCATAGACAATTAAAATATTATTTGAAAAACTCACAAAATAAATTTGAAAAGTCTCTCTTAAAGAACAAATTTCGAAAAATAAAATTTCAATTTTAGAAAGTAAAGAGATTAAAAATGCATCCTGAAAAAGTCATGTGTTTGATATCGAAATTCTTGAAAAATTACTTGAAATGCAACTAAAAGAAATATTGAAAAGCTAATATTTAATAAAAGGTTTTTGATAAAAATAAACATGTTCCTAACAAAAAGATTAAAAATAAAAGAACCTATAGGGTATGGGTAGAGAAAGGAACAACTCATCATAGTAGGTTAAAAGTTGTTACATGTTTCTAATGCATGAAAAAGGTCATACCCCAAATTGGTGTAACATTAAACATTGCGGTGTTCCAACTAAAAAATATGCATGGGAACCTATAATTAAATGATCTTTGTTTATCACTAACCCCAAGGATCTGAACAAGTTGTTAGGGACCTAAAGAGCTTCGTTTTCTTTATTTTGTAGTAATCTTCAAAATCTAGGAAGTTTATATGGAATTTTGAAAGTGGTTATTGTGAGACCCGAAAAAATTAAATAAATAAATAAATATTTATATAAAATAAATGCAACTGAAGGGGATCTTTATAGTAATTAATGGAGAGAGTTATGACTAGGAATAATGGTGGCTAAAGTGGTTGAGCGTGTTTTGTTTTGTTGAGAGGACTTGGGTTCGAGTCTTGTGTATGTCATTAGTGTCTTAATGCAGAGAGTTATGGCATGGAGCAATGGTGGCTCAAGTGGTTGAGCATGTTAGGTGTTGTTGAGAGGACTTGGGTTTGAGTCCTGTGTATACCTTTAATGTGTTAATTGTATTATTTTGATTAGAGCAGACGTAGTAGGTTTGTGGGTTGTGTGTTGTTAGTGTTTGAATACAGATTGTGTAGAATAAAATAGAGTTTTCGTACACCAAGTTTCGTTTAGATATAGGTATCAAAATATTTTTTTTATTGATATAATATGTTAACTGAAAGTTAAAGGGTATAGTTTATTTAATTATATACTTGGAACAATGCAGCAACATATATATATATATATATAAAGGAGAATTTAAGGGTTTAATTCTTAATAATAGGTATTGACAGTAAAACTTTAATATAAGGAAAAAGATGGTGATATAACGATAAAAGGTGTAGTAGAACTCTATTTTAGTTTCACATCTTTTCTCTTTATATTATTTTAATATAGTTAAAATGTGTTGATATTTCTTTTTATCTTTCGGGTTATAATTGTAGGATTGAATTTTTAGTTTGACATGGCTTTATGAATGTTGTAGAATTTTTTGTATCCCATCTTGGGGTTTGTTATTTTATTAGGATAAAAGTTTGTTTATTGAATTGATACAATATGTAGTTATAAAAGTTAAAGTATCTGGAATAAGATTTTAGAAATATTAAGGAGTATATGTGGTTTTTTTTTTAAATGTGAAATGATTGTAATAACATTAAATTTTTTATTATTATTAGACATTTGGAATAATGGAGTGATGGTAATGTGTATTGCATATAAAAGTTAAAAGAGTGGATTTTTGAAGGACCTGAAAATATTAAATAGCTCCACAATATGTAATATAAATTGATGGAAAGTATGTATCGAACAAAATAGTATATTTTATAAATGTGGAAAGTGTTGTTATATAGTCACATATATTGACTATTTCATATATTAATTATTGGTTGTGGCTACTTGAATTTTATTTGTTGTGTAAAGGAGATTATGGTATGTGCAGTGGTTATATCTGGTTTCTATAGATAAAACTATTAAATTTGAAATGTGCAAATTATGAAAATGTAATAATATTAGACACAAATTAGTTTGGGTTATTGGAATAAAAGAATTAGAGTAGGTGTTGTCTGATATTATTGTATGATTGATGTATATGAGATGAATGTTTATGATATGTAACTCGGTAAGTTTTGAGTCATGTTGAATTATACACATTACATTTTGTATTTTGGATTTGTTCAGTTACCTGATTGGTGTGTCAAATCCCCTGTGGAGTGTTAAACCAGAAAGTTGTCACATTATTGGTATAGCGATTGGCGGCACAGTGAGGACCGTCAAGTGATAGGAAGGACAAGGGTGGCCTTGTACTGTGTGGTGCCTTGCGGTAAGCTAGGACCGCTAGGTGGTCTGCAACACAATATTTCCTAGCGACGCTTAGGCAACGCTAGACGATAGCATAGGGACAACTCTTTTCTTTTAGGACACAATGGATTATCTTTATTAGATTAGGAATTTTTAGACCGACACTCAACATGATAAAGATTTACCATCAAGCAAGTCCGAGACTAGACATGATGATTAAAATTTATTTAAGAAAAATATTTAATTATCAAGCAACTCCGATACTAGACATGATAATCAAACTTTATTTAAGAAAAACTTTTAATTATCAAGCAAGTCCGAGACTAGACATGACATGTCAAACTTTATTTAAGAAAAACATTTAATTATCAAACAAGTCTGAGACTAGACATGATAATCAAACTTATTTAAGAAAAAAAACATTTAATTATCAAACAAGTCTGAAACTAGACATAATAATCAAACTTTATTTTTGTTTATTTAATTATACAAAAGGATTTAAAAACTTAGATGAAATTATGAGATGAATAAACATATGCCATAAGTGTAAAAATAATAAAAACAAAGTTTGTAAGAAAACAACAATAAAAATCAGGGGGTGTAAAATGAATTGATAAATGTAATCAAAGTGCAAAATCTCCATATACACACATACAAATGGATTAGCACATGGTCTCACCAAAATTCCCAAACCGTATTCCAGAAAACCTCAACTATCAAGGAAATGTGAGATTTGTGTATGACAAACCAATGAATCAATGAACAGTGCCAATGTGTTTTCAATGGATAAAAGTCCTAATATCAATGATCGAAACTAAAATTCCAGCAATAGATTCAGTAATGGGTAAAACAAAGACAAAGAATAGAAATGGGTTGAATTTAAAAGGTACAAGCGGCTAATCAACAATTAACTATTAATCAATAACACTCAAACATACAATTACGTAATCTCTTCTACAATTAAACCATAATTTTGAATTTCAGCACTTAATTAACAAAGCTGTGACGACTCAAGGCTCACAACATCAACACATTCTTTCAACCTTCCAAACCCCAAATCAAACCAACCCAATCAGTTTTTGAAACCCCAAATTTAAGCAATGAATCCAAAAGCAAAATGAAACATAGAAGGACGAGAATATAATGAAGCCAAACCTTCGTCGGTGTCGGTAGCAATGGTCTCGGTGAGTCAAACACGACACAATCCCTTCCTTCTACCCTTCTCCTTCCTTTTTCCTCCTTTTTTCTCTCTCCTATTTTCTCTGTTTTTCTCGCTTTCTCCCTCTTTTTTCTCAACTTTTATAATTTCTTCCCAAGTTAGTGAAGTGTGCGTGAGTTAGTGAAGCATTAAGTGAGTGACGGTTAAAGAGTAGTGTTGTGTGTGAGGTCTGTGTGTGAGTGATTTGGTTAAAGTTAGGGTGGTTGAGCGATTTAGTTAATGTTAATTATGTTAGTTAGATCGGTGCAATGAATGTGAGTGTCTTGGTGAGTAAAGCGAATCGTTAGTGTAAATTCTAAAACGTGTGTGAACGAAGGTTTGTTAGTTGTTTTAAAGTAGTTAAGTGAGGTGCGAGTAGTAGTTGTGAATGTGAGATGAGTGCGTGGTCCAGGTGCAGTGAATGTGAGATGGGTGCGTGACGATACGGTGAGTTAAAAGGTACGGGCGTTGGGTGCAGGTGTGTGTTGTGTGTGAGGGTACGGTGTTGGTGTGTGAGGGTACAATGTTGGTGTGTGCATGTGGGTGAAAGTGTGGGTGATGTGAGAGAAAATAAAGTGCACGTGAGAAGAGTGTTGTGCTGCGACGAGAGAAAAAGAAGTGTATGCATGGGAGATCAGAGGGTAATGC
>Ga0214544_1003708_pt1 | contig 31255 bp, 10 predicted proteins | sample CNSS3metaG_FD_160074 | JGI IMG/M metagenome (GOLD analysis project Ga0214544, IMG submission 160074) | Root nodule microbial communities from cowpea collected in UCLA plant growth center, Los Angeles, California, USA - CNSS3 | ecosystem: Host-associated > Plants > Roots > Nodule | place: USA...
CTCATATGATTCATTACTCTTTATGGTAAATATTTGTATTAACTAAGTTGATTTGTTTCCTTTATGGATTACATATTGTATCTATAAATAGGACTCTTCCTATCAATAATAATACACAGATGAGTTGTTCCCTATTCTCTCATTCTCTATTCTCTCTTGTTTCTTCTCTTCTCTATTATCTGTCAGTCATTCTCTATGTTATTAGCTTTATTTCATAACAGTATATTTTATGAATATTGAAGTATTTTGAAATATTTTATACGTTGTATAACCTTCTGTTGTATTTAAAATACAATGAATAGTTAATTTTTAGAGTATTACGTAAATGATTTGTTTTAAATATTTTTAGATTTCTCTTTTGTACTCAATCTTGTTTTCTCTAAAGTGTCAAATTACAAACAAACAAATTGTTCGATTATGAAACAAATATATTTTTTCGATTATGAACCAAATTAATCTAAACCTTTTCTATTTTAAACTGATTGATTTTTAGAATCGATTTTCAATTATACTTTTTTATCGACTTAGTTCAGTTGAGAATATTCTTATAATTTAGTAAAAGAAACTATTCTTTTATATTAAATAAGATTTGAATTTTTGTTGGAATAGATATTTATATTTAATGTTCCATATTGTCTGAATCAAAATTATCTCCTCTAAAGAAAAAAAAAAGATGGTAATTTATATGGAAGTGTTTGATTTTGATTTAGGTCCACATAGGGATGTATAGTCCATAATAGCAATGTGTATGTATAATGTACCTAAAGATAATTGAATTTTTGTTGAGGAACACATGTGGGTGAATCCATTTGTTGTTGGATGTTGTGTTGTTGTTGATGTGAAATGAGTGGTCCAAAGAGACATGTGTGGCATGTGGTGTCTCCTGGAATATGTTTCTCTTCCATTTTGTCAAAAGCTAGATTTCAAACATGTGGACAGATATCGTTTTGTGTTCTACCTTTTGCTGGAGGATATAAAATCCTCAATGACCTAATTTTTTGGGATATAATTTAGAATAAGATGTACTTTTTGTGGTTTAGGTGTTATTTCTTGATAAGAATTTTTTTTAAAATAATCTGAAAAAACAAAATTGAAAAATTCTCGTGAATTATCGAGAAAGATTACTGACATTTTCGAAGTAAAATTTCAGTTATACAGCGAGAAAATACAAAAAAAAAAGGAAAAAATACTTAAGAAATTTTTGTCTTTTTTATTATATTTGAGCAATTTATTTATTATTTTATAATATATGTATATAAAATTGCGTTGCCATGTACGAAATTCTGTAAATTTTAACATTAGTATAAGTTAAATATCTAGTTTCTTTTAAGAAAATCATCTTTACATTTTATCATTAGTTTAAATCATGATTTAATACACTGATAAATCATATGAAATTTCTATAATATAAATTCTTTTCCAATATTTTTTAGCTTTTTCCTTTACAGCAATAATAATTTTATTTAAACACTGTTAATATCGAGCATAAGTTATTAATATGCTCAGTACAGGGTCAAATAACTCATATATTGTTTGATTTTGATTCTTATAATAAAATATGTCAAATTTTACTTAATTTTGACCAAGTTATATTAATTTAATAAGATAAAATCATAGAACGATACTAAACCAATCTTGTAGAGAAAAAAAATCTTTAGTATTTTTTATTTCATTATTAAAATATGTTTAAATAAAATTAGTAAATAAGTAGTTCTGATTAATATACTGATTAAAATTTATTTAATAATCTAATATTTTCACATTCTGATTTCTTGTTCCCTCATTTAGACTATAAAACTTCAGAAAAAAAAAAACATATTAATTAAGAGAAAGCAGGTTACTGTTTGAGAGATATTTTTTTAGTAATGTATTATTTTTAATTTAAAAAAAATGGTACGATATATAAAGAGAACATGTGAATAATTTCAATTCAATATTTGGTGGGAAGGAAAAACTTGAGCATAATTAAATTAGAAACAACATCTTCATAACAAAACTCAACCAGCATCTTGAGAAAAAAAAAGGTAAAAAATATTAGTTATAAATAAAGAATTTAAATATTTGTTGGAAACTCTTTTTTCTAGAATAGTTGAAGAAGATACATCATGAAGGAAGTATAAACTCTTTATATAAAAACTAGCGTATATACAGGCATCGTCGAGTCTGTGTGTACACATTTTTTAGATATCACAGTAAGTGATGATAATGTAATGTTATTAAGTTATAATATATAAAATAAAATTATATTTATTAAAAATAAAGTAAAATATATCAGAAAAGAAGAAAGAATAAATGTTGATAAATAAAGAAAAAAAATGAAAGTGAGATAAACGATTTTATAAAAAGATTTGTAAAAATAATGATCAATTTTATAAAATTTTATAAAATTATATTTTAAATGGTAAAATTGGTATTTTGAATTGTGATACAAAAGAAGAAATTATATATTTTGTTAAAGATATGTGATATTATCTCTAATATAAAATTTTATAATGTAATATTTATAAATATTATATATATATATATATATATTTAATATTTAGCTTTTTGATTTCTATTCTAGTTATATTTTAATCTTTAATATATTGTATATTAATGACAAAAGAAAAAGAATAAAATGAGAAGAATAACAGATTGCATATATTAGATGAAGCCTGAGACTTTGGAACTTTATAATCTGACATAAGTAGTGGAGCATATATCTGTAGTTGTGATTCTGTGTTTTACCTTCATCTTAACTTCCTCTTCAATCAAAACTTTTGAATAAGATATTAGTCTGAGAAATTCAGTGGTGATGGTGGTATCTGTATTTTGCCTCTGCTTGGTGAAGGTTCTTTGTCAAGGTTGCATCCATTTATAATCTATACATATCATTAAACTACTATTGCATCCAAACATCTATTTAATTAAATACTAATACCACCAAACAACATCATTATGATAAAAGATAATAACAACAAAAGTTATTAGACAGTTATTAAGATATATTGAATATTATTTTTTCAGTAAAATAAATTAACCATAAAAAGACCTATAAACTTTTATCAGTGGTTAACTAGTTTTGTATATACTCCACTAGTTTTATGGATTTATTCTCAGTAGCGACCTAACTGCTTTTAGGTTCAATCCATTGAATGGTATTTTCAGATTCGACTGTTAAATAAAACTATGGTCTTCAGATTTTATTTATTGAAGATTCAAAATTAATTTTCTATTTCATAATATCTGCATCATTAATAAATAAAATAAAGATTAAATATATGTTTTTTCACTAAATTATTTTTAAAAATCATATTTTATATTTAAATTAAATTATATCCATATTTTACCACAAAGTCATGTAAATTTTTATGAAATATTTTATGTGAGAAACAAACAATAAACTGTAATATTATCATCCTAGAGAAAACATTTTATATCATTTTCTTAAATTATAAACAAAAAAGTATATAACTCAATTTAAAAGTAAAATGATTTTTTTTTAAAATAATTTAAGAAAAAAATAATATATTTTATCCAAAATAAATTTCAAATTAAAAGTCATTAAATCACAATTTTGTGTTACACATTGCATACATTTTATTTTATTACATTCTCTTTTTGAAACTGTGATTGCACATTACCTTCCCAACAAGGAAATGACGATAAATAAACGAATAAATAAAAATACATGAATAAAAAAATAAATAATTAATAGCATATTACAGTTCAATTCAGTGGCGGTCATATCTGGGTTTGGTCTTTTTCCCAGCACTTATGGGTAGGGTAGGTGATTTCCTAACATGTGATTTTGCTGTCTGTAAACTATAATTTCAAAATCTATCTCACTTTCTTCTATTTAAAGCTAAAATATACTATTTTTTTACAAGATGTTTCTTAAAAAACTTATAATTTAAATGCATAAAATGTGAGTATTATTTTATATTTAAGACAATATCATCGGAATTTAAAAGGCTTGACCACTTGATTAAGAAACATAAATTACTACTTATCTCAGTTAATACTGACAAAAAATGGCTTAGATATTAATTAAAGAGATAAAAATAGATAATTCTTTTAATAATTTTAAATATATATATATATAAAATATTTAAATAGAGAGTTTTATTCAGACAAATTATACATGCAAATGTATGGATGATTTTAGTGTAATGTTTCATCTGAATAATATTTTCTTAACAGAAAAACTCAAATTGGATATTTTTTTTACAAAAGAACCATTCATTACTATTCAAAATATGGACTATACTAATAAATTGGACTTTACTCGTTATCATATGAAAAAGAAAAATGGTCTCGTCTCGAAGTTGCTACCTATTTGTTTCTTCTAACAATTAAAAGATTGATGGGAACGGTTTTAATTAAAAGAGTGGTTTTAATTTGAATGTATAGATTATATTAATATTAAATATTCAAAATAAAAAACGTCGTAATAATTATTTATCTACATTAAGTAATCCTACCATAATTATTTATTGTAAATTTTAATTTTTAAATATACAACTATATTAAATATTCAAAATTTATCTATTTAAAAATTAAGGTTAAAATTGGTTTAAAATATGTTTTTTAAATATTTTAAGACATATTTTGAATATTTAAAATTTAAAATAAACAATACTTTAAATACAATTATTAATCTTTACCAAATTATTTCAAAATACTTAAAAGTTGGAGTAGTTATAAATAAAATGGTTTGAAGAATATGGTAGATTGCAATACCATGTGCCATAACAGTACTTTATAAATAATTTTGATGCATCTCCTTTCGGTGATTGATTTGATTCTGATTTTCTTTCTATCACATAAATATCAAAAATAAAATTCCCACGCTTCATATCATATCTTTCATTTAGTGTTTTTTCTTGTTCTGTCTTCTGGTGGAGCTATGTTTCAACGGGACAATATACTGTAGTTATATATATATTTTCATTAAAAATAATATACAAAGAAAAAATTAATATACTTGATACATATCAGAGAATTTTTTATAAATTATATATTAAGCTATTATCACACCTGCATATCGTGTAATCATGGCAGCGTATCAAACCAGAGGAATAATTTATTGGAAGAGCATAGCTAATACATTTTAATTATAAAACCGTACATCAATAATTCATACCATAATATAAAATTATGAATTATAAAATATAGTGTTCACAGAGACATTCTCGCCAACATTAGCTTAACTTTTATTTGGTAAAAACAAAATGTGAGGAAATCAGATGGAAGATTTATGGTGCATTGATACTTTAGTTTGGATTATATATTCGTATTTGATATATTCGTATTTGATGTATCGTGTTTGATATTTTTGAATACTTTATTAATATTTATCCATAAAGTATTTAATTTATAAAGTAATAGTAGACTACAAGAAAATTTTTGAAAAATGAACAATTTTAGTGATAAAAAATATTTAGTCAACTAAGTATTACTAATTTATAAACTAAATGTAAGCCCATTTCTTTCAGCTTATGAGTTTTGGGTCCGGCCTTTTCGTAGGCCCAAGGCCAGCCTTGTAGGGAACCTATGTACTCTTGCAGCTCACTCTCTCACTTGTCCCCTTTTCAGAGATTGTCTCCCTCCCTCAAACACCCATGAACTCCAGTTAGAGCTATGCTAGGGCATAAGTCCATTTTGTTTCCAGCTAGCTTCTCTGCTTAATGCTCTCAAGTAAGTTGAGCTTTAACTTCAGCCTTCCTCTTTTCCAATTAAAAACTTCGGTTTTGTCTTAGGTTCCCCCTAATACCCATTCTCAACTTCGTGAGTGTTCGTTTTCAGTTCTGTAGGTTGCTCCAGAACTTGTTTGCTCTTGCTTGGGTTACCGTTCTCTGTGTTAGTATCCTAAAAAGGTAAGGGAAGCTAGAAACTTTGTGCTTTTAGGTTATTTTGCTCATTTATGGTCTGTTTTGTGAGTCTGGCATTTGACTGATATCGATGCGGGTATGAATCTATTTTAATTTGCGTGTATGCTTAGTTGAAGTGGTAGTGCATGTGCCAACAGGTGCAGAACCTGCTAATCTCGCCCAAGCGAGTGACCTCGCCTAAGCGAGAATAGCAGGGACTCACCCTGGATTCTAGCTCGTGTTGTCGCCTAGGTGACTGGTTTTAAATTTTGAGCGAGGCGCAATCTCGCTTAGGCGAGACGCTGTCGCCTGAGCGAGAACCCGCTGGAACCTTGCAGTGGCCACTGTTGCGCTCTCGCCTAGGCGAGAAGGGGTCGCCTGAGCGAAAGAAACCCTTTCGCCTGGGCGAGGACCTTCAGCTTGGGCGAGAATCTGTGACAGAGGTTGTTGTGTTGGCTGATGTGACTCTATGCTTGTATTAATTATTTCCTTTGCTCATAGTATGTGGCCATGCTTAGTATGTATGCCTGAATGGGACTCGAATGAAAGTGTTGTTATGTAATAAGCTATGATTTCATTGGATTGAATGTTGGTATGCATGTGATAAGTATGAAATGAGAAACATGATATATTTGTGGGTGGAATTTCATGAGATTTGGGTGATTGTAAGGCATGCGGAATGTGTTGGGAAGGGAGTTTCATGGGAAACTCTTGGTGACATATATATATATATATATATATATATATATATATATATATATATATATATATATATATATGCCTAGTGTATACCTTGATATAGGAGATGTTTAGATAAAGGAGGGTATCCTGAACTCTAATAATTGTTTACGCTCACGTAGAGCAGAATGGTTAATGTGGTGAAAGTGGTAGGAGGTCCTAGTCTTGGGACAGTTTGGGCCCAAGATAATAGAGGATTAACCCTGTGTGTGGTTGGGTGAATACCCCTTGCGTCTAAACTCTACAGAGTTTAGAAACCAGCACAGGTGCATACTTCCTTTAGAATCCTATATCAAGTGTATGATCTGGATATCGAGTCATAGTAACTACATTTGATTGTTCTCGCATGATCTGAGTGTCTTCTAGTTAAATGTTAATGACTTACCTTGTCTTGTACATGCTCTATAATTTGTTAACCAATATTTTCACACTAGCTTACCCTTTTATCTTCGTGTTGTGCTTGTCTTGTTTTCTCTTTTGCAATGATCACCCTGTTGGTGGCAGCAGATGGGAAGCATGTGGAAGGTGGACCTGACGGTAATAGTGGTGAGGTATAGAGGGCCCTGTCACCTTTGGCTCTTGGGAGCGGTTTTTATGGCAGTAGTGCTTTTTGTCATTCCTATTTCTAGGAGTCTTGTTTTGGTGTATCTGTTGAAATTTTGGATTATGTTTTGGTTATGGCATGGTTGTATGCCTAGATTTCCTTGCAAGTACTCCCGTGGATGACTGTAAAAGTGCCTTCCTTGGCTATGGTTTTATCTGTCAGCTTTGCTCTCTACTGTTATAAATATGTGATGTTTTATTTAGTAGATTAATCTATTTAAATGGGATGTCACACTAAACATTATTGACAACTAAAATAGTACACAAAATTATAATTTGTCACTAAATTTATAACTGAAATAATTTTTATTATAAATTGGTTTCTAGATTGGTTACTTATTACGATTACCTACCAATGTTTTGGCTATTAAAATAATTGGTCTCTAAATTGGTTTCTAATAATGAAATTGGTCTTTAACATATATTTGGTTACTAAAATCGGTCATTATTAAATAGTTTTCTTGTAATGTTACTTTTATGATGAAAACTTTAATACATATGATTTTAATTCGGATTCATACAATAACAATTATATATTTATTATATTTTTAAAGTACACTTTTTAATATTCATATATCACGTATCATATCCTATTATTTTCAAAATAAACGTATTTGTGTATCGAATACGTGTCGTACCCGATACACGTATCATATTCATTCATCATAGGAAAGGATGAGTAACATGGGAGAAATAAGTGGAAAAGTAAAACTATTCTTTTTTTTCATTTCAATTAAAATTGTCACTTCTTTTTAAAGCTTTTTTTTCTATTTTCTTTTCCAACTTATCTTCTACATAGTCAAACAAACTATTAAAAAACTTAGAGTTGATCGGGTAGAAGGAAGAAGGAAAAAAAAGATAAAGATGAAGATAGAGGTTTGGAAGACTCAAAAGAGAAAGAAAATTTAGAAACTAAAGATGAAGTGTATTCTTATGTTTATAAGATATAAATGTCATCCTTTCAAGATGAAAAGAATGGTAATCTTGGGAAGATGAGTCAGTTCCACTAAAGATTATTCACGGAATTTTTATGAGACGAGAGATTTATTTTGTAAAAGATTTTATGACTCCTCAGTTAATAAACAATTTACAAAGTATTGTATACGAGATTATGGTGAGTGATGAAAGAAAAATTGAAAGAGTACTCTCTCTCTTATTATATTATGTATTTATAGATCTTTTAGACCATGGATAAAATACATATAACAAATTTAGTCACTTTAAGCTAATTATGTTACTTAAATTTTTTTTAGGATAATCGGTTATCATATCAAAATATCTGAGTTGTTTGATAACATAAATATCTTTAGTAATATAATTAGCTCCAAATGTATTGGAGTCTTTTTTTTTTCTATATCAGGATCTAAGAATCTTAGGTCAAGTAGGTTACATGCCTCTTAAGTTTGGAAGTCAGAAATAAGTTGTAGTTAGATTGTGTTGATGGATTAACAAATTTTATCATTCTCCAATTTATAGGTAATTAATTTAAAGTTGTATTTTCACAATAACAAGGTCAAAACTTGACGATCGAATTTTAAAAGAAACGAGGTCAAGACTTTGCGACCTCTAGTCATACCGAGTTAATACTCGATCATTAAATTCATTATGACATGTTTGTCTACGGTGTCAATCCCCATGGACATTAATGAGGAATTTTTTCTTACAATGATTAACATTTTTTGAAAGTTGTCATTCACCCCTTTTGTGACACATAGTCCTAGGAACTTGATGTTTCAAACACCACACGCAACCTAAGATATGACATTTCATTGCTTTTGATTTGCACTCCAAGGTTGCCCCCATCATTTTAACATTTCATATTTTAAAGTCTTCTATTTTATCTTCCATTCAAACTTTTATAAAACTCTTTCATTTGTAATCATTCCTTTTGCTTCTACAATTTTGATGTTGAATGGTTCCCAACTTTCTCCTAGTTTTTTTGGCTTGTCACTGTTGCTTTTGTATTCTACAATTAGGTATATCCCAATGCCTTCCTCTTCTATTTATAATTCTTCCAATGGTAGTAGAACCTTGGTTAGCTAGGAGGTTATCGCCATTGGTGATGAACCATCTCTGAGTCATATTGACTTAGTATTGTGGAAGATTCCTTTAAGGAAGTTTCTTCACCACCATTTATCATTGTTGCTACAATTGTTTCTGTCATGCTGGTGGCTAGAAAAATTATGCCCTCTACAAGTAAACAAAAATACTTCCTCTGAGATGGCTCAAAAAAAGAGGAGGAAGGATAAATTTCTCCCAATTAGCGATCCCAAGTACTTACGTGTACTTAGGAAAGTAAGCGCCTACACCTCCAAGTTTATCTCGGAGGAGGTTGTTGAAAAAAATATTTCTTCCTTTAATGTTTGTTTTGATAGAGGAGTTGAGCTAATCCTAGTTGAGCCTCACACAATCTCTATTAGGGTATATATGAAACCTTTACCAAATGGCAAAACCTATGTGTACAAGTTTTTCCTTAAAGAACTTGATATTTTGTTTTCTTTGTTGTCTTTTAAATGTAAGATGCTAACGACTATAAACATGGTATCGAACTAACTTCATCTAAATATTTGGGCCCTCTTAAAGACATTCAAAATTATTTTAAACATCTTCAATTAGTGGCCACATGAACAAATTTATGTATTTCTATCAACTGAAACATGGCCCTGAGGTCGACTGGGTGTCCTTGATTGGTGCTCAGTGTGACCTCTATTTACCAATTATACCTCATCTTTTAAATATTTTAAGAGAAAAATTTTCAAATTTAAGTGATCGCCACAAGACTCTCAAAGTTAACTCTTATTTTTTTATGCCTATCATACTCTTCAATTCCCCTTGTACTAGTAAAGGCTTGAAAAATTTAAATTGAGTACCTCTTTTTTGTCAACGATAAAATAGATATAGATGTGATCAAGCATTTATCTCCAATACGTAGTAAAGGTCTTCTTAGCATGCCTCGTGTCGAGGATCCAACCAACCTAATCGTGGGTAATGCCTCTTGAAATCTTTTATAAAAATATTTGATGTTCATTAATTATGTTAACCTTACTTTTATATGCAAACATCATGGTTAAGGACTTTGACTACAAAGCTCTTCGTGCTAAGGTTAGAGCTCTACCTTTTAAAAAGGATCTACTAGCATCTGATTTTTAAAGTCCCTGTAAGAATAAGTAGGGTGAGGCTGTAAAAAAAGTGGTGATGCATCATCGACTATTGCTGCTACTTTGAAAATCACCAAGGTTTCTACCGCACCAATCAACTTATTTGTTTAAGTTCTCGCTAGTCAAGCAAGACAAGTTGCTAGGGTTGCTTCTAATCTGATTACAACTCAGCCACCGACCGTCCTAAACAAAACATCTTCAGTCTTCCACATTGATTATACCTCAGTCACTCATTAAACTTGTATATCTTCATTTATTTCTTGGCTAATCATGTGAGGACAAAAGGGCTTATTATCTAGAGTTGATTATGTCTCTACCTCAGCATCCAACAAGAAATTCCTATAGCACATAGGTATGCTAGTTAACTGATAATTAGCACTATCATGTTTTTATTTTATTTATTTTTACTTTAAATTGTTATTTTTTTATTTTCTTTGATATTTCAAGTTTTATTCAATAAAAGGGGAAAATAAAAATGATGGGGATATATTTTGCAAATAAGTGGAAATCATAGATATTTGGGAAGATTATCAATAGAATAAGTGGAATATTAACTAATCAAAGATTATCAACAATATCAGTGATCCACAAAGTTAGTTACTTCAATTACAAATCATAAGATTTAAAGAATATATCATAGATATGAAATCTTCGAAGATTAAAAGATATATATTAAGGATTATCTATTACAATTATTCAAGTACAAAATCAAATCCAAATTTTAGGCTCAGTCTAATTATGAAAGTCTATAAATTGAGGGTCTATGATAGGCTAAAAATAAACTTTAGAGAGGAAGAAAATTGATATCTCTACACTTGAAGGTAGAAGGGTATTTTAAAGGCTAGAGGCATTCAATTTAAACATCAGTCTTATGTTCAGTATGTCTAGGAGTGGCTAACTCCCTCATTCACGGGGGTCCAGTGTAATGTATTCTTAATTATCTATGAATTCTTCATTCAATGTAATCATTTTCCATAATCTCTTATGTTTTTTTCTTGTTTTAACTACATAGTCTATGAATTTTGCACATACAAGAGTTCATACTAATCCAAAAGATAGTTTGGAAACCCGAATTATGATCTTTAATTGCATGTTCTAGATATAGTGTATATGTAGGAGTACCAACTGATTTGAAAGATAGTTTGGGAAACCTGAGTAGAATAAAATAATTATTGATTTCACATTCTAGACATAGTTGTGGTTAGTAGTCATTCTTAAGCATCAGCATATTGGTCATTAATGCAAACATAATAGTAAAAATTGTTAGACATAGAGTTTTATTATTTTAGTTTAGGCTTGTCTGCGACGAAATTGAGGCTTGTTGCAAACAATGTGAGTGTGAGAGACGAAAATAGGAATATGTTGTGTGATGTCTTTACTTTGAATGAAATCGTGAAACCCAATCTCAGTGAAGTTTTTATCTTATATTTTTCTCAATCAAGCTAATTTTCCATTGTGGCAATTTCTATTTATATTTTACATCTTAATTTTACATTTATTTTTCCTTTAAATCAAAAATGTTTTGGTATTCTCACCCTTTATAAATAACAAATCAATTAATTTAAATGACATTAGTCCCTATGGGATATTATATCTGGATTTGTCCACTATATTATTTGTACGATTTGGTACACTTGCCAAACATGTAATATTAACCAAGTCAAAACTGAAGGTATTGGCTTTTCTGGTTCAACTTATGAGCACAATTGGCGTTGCTGGTTGCTTAGATTCCACTAAGATCATGATGGCAAAGAGTATGACCATCATACACCACTAGAAAGTTGTTGTTTCCAAAAATGATAAAATTATGGCCAAAGTTCATGACATAAAGAAGAAGAACTCGTATTTGGAGAAGAAAGGTTAAATTGGGACAAAAAGAAGGCTAAGTATAACAGTACTAGGTAGCAAAGCATTTAGAAATTGTCTGAGGTTAAGGCAAAAGCAAGAACTTAAAAGATGAGGTGGCTCTAGTTTGAGGGTGGACAATGATATAAAAGGAAATTTGAAAGAGGTAAAAGCTCAGAGCAAGGAACTGATGAGGTATATAACCTTAACAATAGTGAGATTGACCTGAAGCCTGAGAAGATCAACCTAGCTTCGTTCAGTTTGCAAGGATATGTTGAAGGCTTAGAGAAGACTATGCACCAAGCCGTTTTCTTTGCTCCTTCCACATATGTAAAAAAAAAAATTATCTTGATAAAGATGTGGTAAACAACAAGTTTGTTGATGATTAACTTGAAATTTTTTTTATGTACTTCATTTAATGTTTAAGTGATTTTGGTCTAAGTTATCATGATCTTCACTTGTGCTAATAGTTTAAATGCTAACATATAAGTGCTTATTGGATGACTCAATATTGGATTACTCAAATCCGAGTTATGTTAATATGCCAAATAACTGAAATCAAGCTTTATTATAGTACGCTAAATAGCTTTTTGATTTAATGTGGTAAGTGGTCATTAGATAACTTGGATCCAATCTTCGTAATACGCTAAATAACCTTTGGTTTAACGTGATAACTACTCATCCAATAACTTAGATTTGAGCATGTGTAATACATTAAGTAACTTTGACTTAACACGATAAGTAGTCGTCATTTCGAGTTTGTGCCAAACTAGGTTTCCTTTGCAAAAGACATGTTCTTAACATGAGTATTATAATGTTATGTTGCTCTACTATATGAAACTTATTTTCTACTTTGAGTTTATTCTTGCACCTCATGTATAAGGTCAAGATTGGCTCGTAAGTTGTCATCATTGTGAGCTTCGCAAAACTTTTGTATTTTTCAAGAGCCTTTTTCGAGTTTTACATGAAACATTGCATCTGATTCATAGGTTAGTCAAAATGGTGCTTCCTTTATTGATGATTGGGGAGTGCAATGGTATCCCCATAGTATAAGTTGGATTTTATTAGTCTAGAGACCCTTAGCTTGACCGAGTTTCTTTATCAACTCATTTAATATGACTTTGTTGGTTACTTCAACCTAATCATTGGTCTATAAATGTTCAACAAAAGAGAGTTAGTGCTTTATTCTAAGTTGAGCCAAGAACTATTTGAAGCCTTTGTCAATTAATTGTCAACTGTTATCGCTAACAACACAATGGGACGAGACATGCCTCCATATTACATTCTTTTCACAGAACCTTTGCACTTGTTGGTGAGACTCACCAAAGGCTCAACTTCTATCCATTTAAATAATCGATTGCTACTACTATCAATTTTACCTGGCCTATAACGAGTGAATGGTCATGGAATAACAATTGTGTGCAATTGTTTGAGTGTGTCCATTCGCCACGTCGTGAATGGTCGTGGAATAAGAATCATGTGCAATTCCTGTGGTGGAAAAGTGTGAAGAGGACTCGAGCTACAAGACATCATTTGAGCTCTACAACACATTGCTTAAGAAACCAACACATTTCCTGAGCGATGTAAGGTGATCAATGTAATGATTACATTTTGCTTGAACATGGTCTACACATCCATACGTCGCTCGAGTGATATTTCAGAGCAACCCAAACTTAAAGTGCATAATGTTTTTCAACATCAACTAAGGGTCATATGCCTCCTAAATCATTATCAATGCATAATGAGCACCCAAAGATCACAATAACACCACACTTACTTATTTCATTCAACGTGTACATTCTACTTCCACATATTCTATTTATATCATCCTAACCAATAACTCATAAAAACAAACATAATATATAAATGTAATATAATTCTCCTAACCTACATTGAAGTGTGTCTTTATCTGTTCATCTTCTAGAAATTGCTTCCAACAATCCAAACAATTTGAAAAAGTTTTCAAAAACTCCACTCTACACTAGTAACATTAATTTTTAACCATCCACTCAAGAGAAGATGAAGAAAAGAAATTTAAACTCGTAGAGTCATCTCTAGGGATGGCAATGGGGCGGGACGGGGATAGGTTTCACTATCTCATACCCATCCCCTTACAAAAATTCATCTCCATCCTCATACCCAAATTCAACGGGTATCAAACTTTTATCTCATCCTCATCCCCATCGGATAACGGGTATATTCTCTTAGACATACTCATGCCCATTTTCTTACTGCTTTAATATTAATTAATTATTTTTTATAAAATAATAAAAAATTACAGTAAAGAAAACATAATATTATCAAATATTCAATAGTAAGTGGAAGATTGTTTCTTCGATATCAAATATTTAGAAAGATATTATAATTGTATACATTTCAAATTAGAATACTAAATAAAATTTCATGAGAACTAAAATATTTATTAAATTTGCAAACATTAATGGAGCCTAGTTGATAAAATTTTAAAATATTTTTAAAAAATATAAAAGGAAATCAAATATTCAAATTAAAATATATTTTAAATGTCTGTTTACTTCAATTTTTTTAAATTCTAATGAATTTCTTTTTTATACACTAATAAAGTTGTAATAGATCACTTGATCAAAATCACACAAAGAAAATAAAATTTTAACATATATCTCATATCTTTTGAACTTCAATATATGTTGGATGGTGAAAAAAAACCTTATGGCAATTACATTAAATTTTTATATCATAGTAAATAAAATTTATTTATACAATTATAGTGACAAAGTTACAATATGATTGATAATGAGTTAGAAAATAAAAAGTAATTATATAAAATATATCAAAAATAATATTCTACATGATAAAAATAGACAACAAATAGAAATATTAAAAAAATATCAAATGTGTGTTAGAAATAATTTGAGAGACTATTGAATGGAATCACACAAAGGAAAACAAATATATAATTAAGGGTATGATAAGATGAAAAATACCTTAGAGATTTAAGAAACTTTTCAATATTAACGTAGTCAATAGTTGAGAAATAACGAAAATTATTTTAGCGAAACAAAAAAGTTCTTCGAATGAAACAAAAATTAATAATAATAGAGTAAAAAAGATAATATTTTTATATTACCTAGTAAATGAAAAGTTTATGCTATTAAACACTTAAATTGAGAGTGTTAAACATTCTCATGTTAAAGGAAAATATACAATGAAAAAGAATAGTAATATTCAAATGTGAGGCATAAAAGATATTTGATTGACATATATCATTTGAACATAATTACATAATTGCATAAAATTTATGATAACAAGACAAATATATTGGATATGCAATGAATCTTATGACAAATCAAACAATTAGAAGAAATAAAAAATAAAAAGTGTGTAGTAATATATATATATATATATATATATATATATATATATATATATATATATGAAGTTACTTAATTAACTGTGAATATTTTAATAATTTAAACGGAGACGGGGATATGACGGAGACATGTATTATGGCGGGTATGGGGATGGAGACGGGACGGATATGTACATCCTCATACCCAATTGAAAAAGTCGGGAATTTCCCATACCCATACCCAATCAATGTGGGAATTTCTCGTCAAAATGGGGACAGGTTCGAGCAATACCCACGGGACAGGTTTATTTGTCATCCCTAGTCGTCTCTACTTGTTGAAACTAAACTATGATTGATCCAAAATAAATCTCCCCTTTACCGATTCCAATTCCAATCTAAAAAAAATCCATAGATCAAAAACTCCTTTAAAATTAAAGAAAATATAAAATATACGCTACAAGAAAATGCCTAAATAGTGTAACCAAATCTAAAAACAAAAAATAATTAGTCACTATAGTGACTAATACCAATTTATAAACTAAACATTATTAGTATCTAGTATCTAAAATAGTCTCTATTATGAATAAAAAAATATAATTGGGGTGTGAATTAGTCATTAAATTAATCTATAACATTAACTACCAAGGTTTTTTTTTTTCTAGATTAGTCTTTAATAAATTGATCTCTAATTAATTAGTGACCAATTTAATCTAGATATTGATTCTTTAGTAACTAATTTAGACATTAATTTCTTTTGTAGCCAAAATCTTATTAGGTATGGTTAAAGACAAATTTAGTGATCAATTCACAAATCAATTATAATTTTTTATTCATAATAAAAATTATTTTAGATACCAATAATTTTTAGTTTGTAAATTAGTATTTAAATTAGTTACTATAATGTCTAATTATATTTTGTCTCTAAAATTGGTTGTTATTTAAACTTTTTTTTATAAAAAAAAAATTCTAAACTAGTCGTAAAAGTATAATATTGAAATATTATAGATGTTACAATTTAAAAATACTTCAAATTTATAAATAATTAGTTAAACGTTATAAGTTTTAGGAGCAATCTAAAATAACTACTTTGGTTTGGAAAAAATAATTTGTTAACTCATAAATGCAATTATATTTTATAATTTTTAAATATTTTTAGATGAATAATATCTATTTTAAAATTTTTAGAAAGATTATAAATATCACTAAAATTGTAGTACGTGTTCCTTAAACTGATTATGTAACTTTTACTCGGTATAAACAATTAACCATCGTTACATGGAAAATAAACAATAAAGTTTGCATAAACCAAAATAAAAATTCCATAATTCTACCGACTCTACAAATATATTTAAATATAAATAATGACATTAGGAAAAAAAAAAACACAATCGCATAGCCAAATAGTGCTAGAAATCTCACATAACATGCATGATATCGTTAAAATAAATAATGGTATAATAAATTAAAATGATAGTGCTATGCTAATATAAGAAGAATAAGGGCGTGGTGCAAAATAGTCTTCTAGAACTCTCAGATAATTGTGATTATTTGATGCACTTATGTAAATTAAACCATGACTATGACTTCCCTTGAAAACAAAAATGTCTCATTCTTTCTAGAACGTGTGTGACTTGAACTTCAATTTTCCCTTCACGTATACTTATCTAGTAGCTTAGCAACTTTCCTTTTCTAAGTAAGGAAATGAATTAATGAACATAAAAACAAGATAATTGTTTTCAATGATGGTGATACCTTTCAATCACTTACCAATTGCTTAGCAATTAGCATTGTAAATTGTCTTCTTCAATGATTGTGATATGTATAAGTCTCTATTGTTTATAATATAACTATAATTTCAGATATTCAAATGTCAAAATTACTGCGAATCAATAACATTTTTGTGATGATACATAAACACTCCACTTTTTATTTAACATTTATTTTATATTAACAAAATAATATGTAATTTTAAAATATAAAATAATTTAAGATAAATCAATTAGAAAAGTATAGAAGTATACTTGTTATTATATACAACATTATTAAAAAAACTCATATATCTATCAATTTTGTTTTAAACCTTTTTCGTAGGAAATACTTATAAATTTTGTTATGAAAAAATTTGCAGGAAATTGTTGCCAATTCTTTTTTTTGCAAATATTTTGTATAAAAAAAAATTTACAATAAATTTTGTAAGAAATACTTACGAATTTTTTAATTTTGCAAAAAAAAAGTATTTTTTTAATAAATTTGTAAGAAAAATCTCATGTAATATTGAAATTTTTAATAATGCAAGTGTAAAATTTGAGAGAAATAGATGAACATTTTTTTAACATATAGGTAATGTTGCTCCAATACCTAACCAAAAGGCAACTAGAGTACCAATCAAAAAGATGGTAATTGCTACTTGGCGGCGAAATGGATTTTGGAATTTATTAACATTCTCTAAAAAGGGTACTGTTAATAATCTCGTAGGTACTGAAATGATTAAAAGAACGGCCAATAACTTATTGGGAACTGTACGAAGTATTTGAAATACAAGAAAAAAATATCATTCAGGTAGTATTTTCAAAGGAGTTGTAAAAGGATCTGCGGGTTCCCCAATCATGGATGGTTCTAGAACCCCCAAGACCTATATGCACCTTTTGATGCATATAGTTCATCAAAAATTATATAAGCAAAAAAGAATCAATGTGTCAATTTTAATCTTTATCTTTTTCTAATGGATTTCTTCGAACTAAAAAAGAAGAAGAATATACTTAATTTAGTAAATTATCTTCTCATTAATGTATTGCTTTCATCGAAATCAAAGCCGAATCACAATGTAATTTTCTTGTTTTTGAATGAACTTTTTCAATTCTTTTAGGTTTCTTTTCTGCTCGAGTTAAAGATCTGCCCGATTCGGTATTTTTTTTTCTTCTTCTAGATATTAATGTAATTGTACAAATTATTCTCAGTTAAAAATAATAATTGACATGTAAAACTTTAGTAACGTGTGTCTAGTGGTGAATATCTTATTTTAAAAGAATTTAGTTAGCTAATTTACCGATAAAGTAATATAGATGACCCGATAATTATATATTATTAGTGTCACAATAGAAAAAATATATAATTATTTTGAAATTTGATGAAAATGTATTTTATTATATTAAAAATGACTTTTATTTTTATCTCTTGAATAATATGATATTTTTGAATGTATTAAAATAATAAATTTTAATAATAAGTAATATTATGACTCATGTGTAATTTATATTATATTTTATTTAAATAATTACATTATTTTTTATTCATGATCAAAATTGCATCCAACTTTAAACATTATGTATATTACATCTACTTGTAATATTAAACAAATGTTACAGAATTATTGTTCCCACAGTTAAAATAATTGATTACACATTGAAACTCTTATCACATTGCACTAATTGCAAGGGTGTGTAAAATTTTTAATGCATGTCAACACTTAATACTATATTGGTAAGTATTTAATATTTTCACATATAACATGTGTGTAATGTGGTAATTGTGAACCAATTATCTCACACGAAATTTGATCATGTTAAATATCTTGCATTATACCCGATTGTGATTGAAGTGGTCTCATTGACTACAAGTGGGCTACGTATTGAAACCCTTACCATAGAGCACTGATTGTAAGGGTGTGCAAAATTTTAGCGCAGATCAACACTTAATACTATGTTGGTAAGCCTTAAATATTTTCACAATTAACATGTTTGTAATGTGGCAGTTGTGGATAGGATGACAAAAATACCCGTGTCCATGGGTATCCGCGAATAAAATTCGCGGCGGATAGTTGGTATCCGCAAGTATTTATTAGCCTCGTGTGGTAAGTAACAGACATTTTAATACCCGTTTATAAATGGATCGGGTGTGGGTGTCATACTATCTGTACTTGCGAGTATCCGTTACCTGCAAAAAATTAAAATTAACATTAATTTATATTTTATTAAGTTAAATTTAATTAAAATTAAAATTTAATTTATATTTTATTAGATTAAATTTAATTAAAATTAAAATTTTATTTATATTTTATTTGATATTTTATTTGTAATTTTATTTAAAGTTTATTTTAAAAATTTATATATTTTTTAAGGGTTAAATATGTTTTTGGTCTCTCAAGTTTCAGTGAATTTTGAAATTAGTCCCTCTTCGAAACTTGATACCAATTTAGTCTTTTATCTTTAGAAATGTGTGAATTTAGTCTTTATTACCAGATTTTATTAAGTTTATCTGACGTTTCAAGCGCGTTTCATGATAATATTTGAATTGTTTACACCGTTTGACACATTTTTGCTTCAATATTAACTTAAATATTATCATAAAATGCATTTAAAATGTGAAATAAACTTAACAAAATTTGGTAAAAATGACTAAATCCACACATTTCTAAAGATGAAAGACTAAATTGGTATCAAGTTTCGAAGAGGGACTAATTCCAAAATTCACTGAAACTTAAGGGACCAAAAACATATTTAACTCATTTTTTAAATATTCACGGGTATCCACGGGTACCCACAATAAAATATCAGCAAGTATTTTTTAAATGAGTAATCATGCGAGTAGTAGAGCAAGACGAAGGTGGATTTTTGTTGTTGTTACGGGTAGGTACTATCCGTGTACCCAAACAATTCTATTTTTTATTTTTTTTCTATATTTATTATTTTTCCTTTATTTATTCTCACCCAAATAATTTGTAGGCTTCACTAAGAGAATGATGAAATCATTTTAAATGTAATAGAAAGTACCTATTTAAATTATTCTAAATTCCACAATATATAACGATATAAAAATCATCCTTCATCATTTTCTATATATTTCTTCACTATGTCAAAATGATGAAATTATATATTTAATTTCACTCATGCTTATCTTTTATTTTATTGTCACTTGTCTTCTTGAATGAGAATATGACTTTGGTTCAAAGGTATAAAATATAATTTAAAATGTGTATATTAAAAAGTCTTATCTGTTTAAAAGAAATTGAGATTAAAAATTATTTAGATTTATCTTTTCCTTTAAACTTATGAAAAATTTTTTAAAAATAAAATCGCGACAGAGATATATAACTTAAAAACAAACAATAACTAAATATTATAATTGATTTAACAATATTATTTTAAGATTAAACGATCAATTCATATCTTTTATCTTATGAAATAACTTTAATCAAAATAAGAATAATTTCCATTATTTATACTAGATAATTCTATTAAGTTGAATAGAATACTATCCATATTAAAAGGTTAGATAGTATATTACCATGCTATTATATAATTTAAAAAACATATAAAATTAAAAAAAAAATTCCTCAATTTTTACTTTTTTTAATATATATATTTTTTCACTCTTTATCTTTTACTTATTATCTTCATTGAGTCTCGCAACATTCTCTAATCAAGCAAACAAATCAAAATCCAAATTAGGAGGCTCCATATTTATTTTTGACATCCTTTTCTGTGAGTGACTTTTGCAAGTAAAAAACAAATTCAAAAATGAATTTCATTCTAGGCACTACTAAAAATTCTCATATTATATGAGATTTTTCTTGTAAATTTGTTAAAAAAATTTACAAAAAAAGACTTTTTTCTTCTATTTTTTCTAAAAATCTTAATTGGTAGGTAATTCCTTCATGAGTAATTATTTCCTACAAAATTATAAAATTTGTAAGTATTTCATACAAAATTTGTTGTGAAAAGTATTTTATACAAAATATTTTGCAAGAAAAATGACAACAATTTTCTGCATTTTTTTTATAACAAAATTTATAAGTATTTCTTAAAAAAAAAATTAAAACAAAATTTGTAGAAAATATGATTTTTTTTTAGTAATGAGAGAATTAAGTGGGGAGTCAAAAATTGGTAGTTAAAGAATAATTTTCAAAAGATAAACATTAAAACTCTTATAATCTAAACATTATGGTCTCATCATAATATGGTTAGTATTAAAAGGTGGTTAAACTAAATTGAATAATAAACTAATAGTTTGAAAATGGTCAACTAACTTAAAAAGGATTATATTTGTAATTACCACGCCATAAATATAGTTATATTTGCATTATAATTCATTTGACTAATTAGTTGAACATGACTTAACTTTTTTTTTTTATTAGGAGAAAAATAATTTCTGAACATCAAATCAAGGAAGGTTTTAACAGTTGAGTTAAATTCTTAGTTTGGGTTGATTTTGATAGATAAATACTGCCAGTAGTACACATAATATTACCCCAAATGTCATCTTACTACAATATTACAAACTATACAAATTAATGAAATAGAGATAAAATATCATCAAAATGTCATCTTACTACAGTGGACCAAAGCAGCTCTTATTATATACATCAAAATGAAGTAAGGCAAAAGGAAAGATTTATTAAGTGTTTGACAAAATTGGATGAAAAGAAATATGGTAGGGTAGCATGTATCCGTAGTACTACTCACTAGGTACACATTGTTGACCACAGACCATTGTTTCATTCACTCTCAATTTCTCAATAGTAGTTTATTCAAATAGATTTTGAATGTAACTAGAAAGAGAAGAAAATATAGATAATTATGTTATTATTAGAAGTTAAAAAACCATGTATTTTAGAGTCAAAATTTAGAAATTCCTCACCTTCCATCACTTTCATTTCTTCAAATAGGTCTTTTCTTATCCCTCATTCACTTAATCATTGCATTACTATATTCATACCTTCCTTAAAACCTAAATGGATATTTACATGGTAATTAATTCAGAAATGAAATTTGATGATTTTCAACTTTTTATATACTATTTTTATTTCTCAATTACTTTAAAATATACTCCACAAAATTATTTCCTTTCATTTTTTTCAAATTTACTCTTTCACCTATACGTTTAAACAAGCTACTTTTATTTTATATATATATATATATATATATATATATTATTTAAAATAAATAAAAGTGTTATTGGTAGTCTTTGAAAGGTACTAATATAATTAAATTAAATTAAAATATTCCAAACTCAAATATGTGCAAATAATATTATATTTAAAATATTATTTATTTTAAAATCTGAAATTCTTGTCAACAGAAAAATATAAGAAGATTTTAATAATATATTTTGCGGCACAAACTTTAATAAATAGCAAAAAATATATTATTACAACTTGCTAAAACGATATTTAGTGAGAAACTGTTCCAGAAGATGATATCGATTGATGACTTGCTTGGCTTCTTGTTTAGCCTAATTAGAATCTTTCAAACAAATGTTTTGTGGCTGGATTTATTTTGTTCACAAAAATATTAAATCACAAAAATATTAAATCACATGTCGTTGGCACTTAAAAATATCTCATAGAGATATTACGAAAATTTGAATTTATAATTTTTTTTCTTACAACTTTATTATCAAGTCAATTTCAAAATATATTAAAAATAAAAAATCATTTATAAAAATAAAATAAATAGATATTGATAAAAACAAGTTTAGTGGTGATTCGTGATTAAACTCCACCCAAACATCCAAAGTGTGATGTGATGATGATATAGTTTATTTTTTGGAAGGAAGAAGACTTTGGAAACGACCTAACTCTACTACTAATGTACGGTTCTGGAAAATGAATATTTAATGCAACAGTTAATAAATAAAAATGGTTAAAATAATATAAAGTGGTTTTCAATGACATGTAGGAACCGTGTACGAGCCACAACCTTCTCCTCCGTGACCTAAAATTTTGGCTCAATATTCAAAATTCCAATCGATCCATGTTGTAAAACTTTGACGCACTCTTTCTCTCTCTCAATCATTTCAAAACCTAACTTTTTTTTTTCTCTCTCTAACCGTTCTTATCTGAGTCAGGCAGGTACTATGCAAGGTCATCTATAAGTACGGCAATTTTCCTCTCTCTTCCCATTGCCTTTTCAATTTTTTACTCTTTCAAAATTAATTATCAATTTTTAAATTTTGTTTTGGAAAATAATAAAAGAAAAAAAATAAAAAGTGCGTGTGGCTTTTGTGAAATGGCTTCTTTCGTACTGGCCGCACTTGAATCTGTCCTTCCTCATATAGTCCTCCACCATATGTCATCTGCATTAGATGGAGAAAAAGACTGCTAAATTACCATAATGCCCTCGCTTTTTTTCCTTATTAATTCCGTCCTTACCTGTCCTTCTCCGTACGTGCACTCTGTCCCTCTGCTATGACCAAAATACCCCCACTTTTTTGTCTAATCACTGTTATGTCAAATGCTAATGTTTGATTAATTAATTCTTCATTTCGTAACTAAGAATATAATAATTTAAAGTGTTTTATATATTTTCATTAATAAGTTATACGATTTTAATTAATTTTTAGAAAATTTAATATTTTAATATGTATATAAAATATTTTTGTATTTCAGTTGTTTGAATGTTCTTGCTCTGCCACTGACCTAACTTGTGTAATTATGAAGAGAATGAGGGGTATTTATGTCTTTTCAGGAAAGGATGCAAGCAATGAAAAGAAAACAGTAGTGGCATTTTGGTCCGAGTGGACTTTCCTCGTCTTCCTTACTCGTTCAATAAAATCTCGCATTAACAGTTATTCTCCAAACCAACCTTTACAAAGCAAAACGAAAACCCTTTTTCTTCATCTCTTCTTCTCTTCTTCTCACTCACCATTAACGTCCAAAACGACGTTACGAAAGACGACGAAACGCACCGAAGATGAAGAGGCAAAAGCGCTCGGACTCGCAAAACGACGACAACCCGTTCCAGGTGCTGACGGAGGAGCTCATTTTTCTCATTCTCGACTTTCTCGAAACGGCGCCGTTGGATAAGAAGTCCTTTGCGTTGACGTGCAAGGCGTTCTACGCTTCGGAGGCCAGGCACCGCCGCGCGCTGCGGCCGCTGCGGACGGAGCACCTTCCGGCACTCGCTGCCCGCTACCCGAGCGTCACGGACCTGGATCTCTCGCTCTGCCCGCGCGTGGGCGACGGGGTGCTCGCGCTCGTGGCTGGCGCGTACGGGGAGACGCTGCGGCGGCTGGACCTGTCGCGGTCGCGGTGGTTCACGGGGAGCGGGTTGTTGAACGTGGGCGCACGGTGCGGGAATTTGGTGGAGCTGGACCTGTCGAACGCGACGGAGTTGAGGGATGCTGGGGTCGCGGCGGTGGCGCGTGCGAAGAACTTGCGGAAGTTGTGGCTGGCTAGGTGCAAACTGGTGACAGATATGGGGATTGGGTGTATTGCGGTGGGGTGTAGGAAATTGAGGTTGATTTGCTTGAAGTGGTGTGTGGGGATTGGGGATTTGGGTGTGGATTTGGTTGCGATTAAGTGCAAGGAGCTCACATCATTGGATCTCTCATACTTACCTGTAATTTCTCTCTCTTTCTCTGTGGTATTCATTCATTGAATCTGGCTATGGATTATGGTGGTTAGTTAACGATGTTTTCTGTGTCTGGTTTAATCGATTGGATTGGCTAATATTTGGTAATTAATTTTAATTTTAGCTAAGGACAAGGTTTAGATGCTCAATTGATTCTGATATCTGCACAATCTTTATGTTTTAGTCCCAATACATTGTGCCTAAAAACTACTTTTCACATTCCAGATAGATTGTGTAGATATAACAAAATAGATGTGTACTTAAACCTAGTTATAATTATAGTTAATGACTTTTTTTTTTCATTAGCTTTATGAGGCAGATTTTGGAAAAAAGAAAGGAATAGATTTATGTATTTTCATTTAAGCGCTCTGAGACACCTATGTTATTGATGATTTTCCGGGGTTAGTATTACGGTAAATGTTATGTATTCTTATATTTATTTATGTATATTTCCAAAATTAAGAAATGAATTTAATTTTCTCATTTATTAATGATTTTATCCTAGATTTAACTTTTTCAGTAATTATTATTAAAAATTTTATTGTTGTTTTGAATGATGTCTGTTTTCATTTTATTTTCATTAATTGGTTGTTTTAGAGTTTTATTGATATAAATTGTTCTATATGTTTCGACGAGGAAGAATTTGGTTGTTGTTGAGAGGGGAGATGGTTTTAATGCTGAAGGTAACAAAAGGTGTTGCACCAGGTCGTGTGAGCCGAAAGTGTAAAGACGAGTAAATGATAAGAAAATATGATTTTTGGTGGTTCAGTTAATTTTTTCTTTTCGAAGTGGTATTCATGTGTCTAAATTCCTTGGCTCTTTTGTTAAGCAGTGATGGTTTAATGTCATCTTTGGTTACAGCGTTTCTACTGCTGTTTCGAAGTTCTGTTGATTTAGTGGTTCTGAATGTGCTGTTTCTTGAATGAGTTGTGCATTTGAAATGATCTGGTTAGTATAACTAGTATTATTGGTTTCTTGTGTTGTGTAGATCACGGAGAAATGTCTTCCGTCAATCTTCAAATTGCAGCTTCTGGAAGATTTGGTGCTTGAAGGATGCTTTGGCATTGACGATGACAGCCTCGATGTTGATCTCTTAAAACAAGGGTGCAAGACATTGAAGGTATAAAGGAGATGACTAACTTACTTTTTCATTGTTTATGTATTTAATGGCGAAGATAACTTCAGCATAAACTGAACGGCGTACAGTTTTTTCTTAGTTAATTTTCTTCCTTTTAGTAATAGGTTGAATGTGAACATAGATAGAAGACATTGAATGTTCAATGTGTCATTTGCAGTTAGTCAAAGCTATTTAATTTCGCAAATCAATATCTTGTTTATTTTCCTTCTCTTCAGAGCGCACTTGTTTTCCTGATCTAGTTATTTAACAAATTCTCTTTTGCAGAAACTTGATATCTCAGGTTGTCAAAACATAAGTCACACTGGGCTATCGAAGCTGACTAGCATTTCTGGAGGTTTAGAGAAACTCATTTTAGCAGATGGTTCTCCTGTAATTCCCTTCCCCTTCTCTCTTGTTTGTGTATATTTTGTATCTTTGTTTAACTTGGTGGATGAAGATTTCAGTTGTAACTAATATTTGACATTTGATTGTCCAGGTCACCCTTGGTCTTGTTGATGGTTTAAATAAACTTCCCATGTTGCAATCAATTATACTAGATGGATGCCCGGTTACTTCTGAAGGATTAAGGGCCATTGGAAGTTTGTGCATTTCACTTAGGGAGCTAAGTCTAAGCAAATGTTTGGGAGTTACAGATGAAGCTCTTTCGTTCCTTGTGTCAAAACACAAAGATTTAAGGAAGCTTGACATCACATGCTGTCGCAAGATTACTGATGGTTCCATTGCCAGCATTGCAAATTCATGCACGGGTCTCACTTCTTTGAAAATGGAGTCATGTACTCTAGTTCCACAGGAAGCATTTGTCTTGATTGGACAGAAATGTCATTATCTTGAGGAGCTTGACCTAACAGATAATGAAATTGACGATGAAGGTTTGAATCTGCTCCTCTTCTTTGAAAATATTTACTATCATATCAGCTGCTATACTTACGTTGTCTCTCTGCAGGTCTTATGTCCATATCTTCTTGTTCTAGGCTATCCAGCTTGAAAATAGGAATCTGCCTGAACATAACTGATCGAGGACTTACCTATATTGGCATGTTTTGCTCAAAATTAGAGGAGCTGGATCTGTACAGGTTTGTGATTCAAATTCGTGAGCATTTAATTTTCTTCTCATAAGATGAATTGTCTATGGATTGTTTTAATTTAGCATATATTATTATGATTATTGAATCGGGTTGAGTTGTCAAGTTTAAAATAAAATTTTGGGACATATAATTCGCCTAGTCTTGTATAAAATTGAAATATTAAATAAATGTGGAAGCATACAAGAAGAGCTTTTTTGTTCGTTCTCAGTTCTTTTTTTCAATTTTTTCTCCAGATCTACAGGAGTAACTGATGTAGGCATTTCCGCGATTGCTGGCGGTTGCCCTGACCTTGAGATATTAAACACATCTTATTGTACTAGCATCACGGATAAGGCTCTAATCTCCTTATCAAAATGTTCAAAATTGAAAACACTTGAAATTCGTGGGTGTATTCTTGTTACATCCATAGGACTGGCAGCTATTGCGATGAATTGCAGACAACTTACCCGTCTAGACATAAAAAAGTGTTACGACATTGATGATAGTGGGATGATTCCCCTTGCTCATTTCTCCAAAACTCTGAGACAGGTCGGTCTTTTCTTTTTCTCACATTTCTGATAAACATAAGAGATGCTAGGAATGTTAGCTAAGATTCTGATGTTGCTATATCCTCCTCGCATTATTTGCAGATAAATCTGTCGTATAGCTCAGTTACAGATGTGGGTCTTCTGTCACTTGCTAGTATCAGTTGCCTTCAAAGCTTTACCATGCTTCACCTGCAAGGATTGGTTCCAGGAGGACTGGCTGCAGCTTTGTTAGCATGTGGAGGGCTAACAAAAGTGAAGCTTCATCTTTCTCTGAGATCTCTCTTACCTGAGCTACTTATCAGACATGTAGAAGCACGTGGCTGTGTGTTTGAATGGAGAGATAAAGAATTTCAGGTATATTTCTGTCTCGATCTTGTCTTAAGATTTAGCAAAATACTGTATCCTGGCCCTCTCTATACGATTCTGCCAATGAGGACCAGGAAAAGTCTCATTTTAAAGGATCAAGTAGTTGACTTAATTTGGCCAGGTTGACTTGAAGTCAATAGTTTCTAATAGATAATGATTATCATACTTACAAAAGGAGATGGGGTTACGGATCAGTTAAATGGGGTATACTGTTCTTTGGTGATGAATATTTTTTTATTTGATTGCTGAAGTTGTTTGTGTTTCATGAACAGGCTGAATTGGACCCGAAGTGTTGGAAACTACAGTTAGAAGATGTGATGCAATAGATTGTCTCAGGTTGTTTGAAGTTTTGATAAAAGCGACTTGCGCATGGCACGCGAAATACAAGTTGTAGAATAATTACGCGTGTCTCGGACAATCGATTGGAATCCATCCACTTCTATCTACTCTATCTACCCCACCTACACTACTAGCACTGAAGAAAGTAGTATGAAAAACGTTAGAAATATTCTGTTAAGTCCATTGGAGGTTACACAGGCTTTGCAAAGGAGGAGCCGGTTGCCCTTCTGTCAGATTAGATAGTTTTTGATTCCGTCACAACTCAAATAATTAAGCTGTCCTTGGAAGAAAGTTGAACAAGGGTATTTGCTTGTGTGAGAAGTGGGGAATCAAGCGTATAAGAATGAAGAAATTTTGTTCTTTTTCTTTTCTTTTTTGGCTGCAAAAGGCAGAACAAGTGTATAAAATCTATCTAACGTCTCATTGTTTGATTATTTAATTTGGGGAGGAGTACACTAGACAATTTTCAAAGAATGGAATAGAACGGGCTGTTGATGTATAAATACAGTGACTTTGTTCAATGCTTTTTTACTTGTGACTGAGAAAAACAAGGTTATTTTACTTGTGGAACTTGGTAACTTCAATATGTATACATATACATTCTACTAAGTCTAATTAGGCCTTGTTGACATTTTTGTGGACTAAATTACCTGGATCAAAAAGTATTAGTATGTGATGGAGCAAATGAGATTACCATTTTTTTAGGTCTTTGATGCGATTGGGTTCCCAAATTCCCATACAGTATGTTTGCTTCTATTGATGTACTCCTTGTAAAGAAAGAGAGGCGCATATAATTAGGGTGTTTGAAGTGAGGTGATTTGGAGCTAAGGAAAGGAGGGAAGATTCGGTTTCTTGCCCTCCATCCATGAAGAGAAATGAGCTGATAGAGATACAATTATACATTTGTTCCCGAATTAGATATTAAAAATCTGGCGCCATAATGACAATGTGAGAGTGCTATTTGACACCGAAAATTAGTTGGGTGAGCATAATATTTCATCTAAAATATACTAGCATTGATTTTACCCAAATACCCCAACCAGAATTCATCTAAAATATATGATAACAAACTACTATTGATTTTATGTAAATACCTCTATATGATGTGTCCCTTTTAAAGGTTTATCTATAAAATCATTTATTTTCTAAACTTCTTTTCCATCTCCGTTATTTATGATTATGATTTTATACTTTTGTCCATTGTTTTCTTTTATGAATGTTCGGTTGTTCTTTGGGTTAAATGTCATTTTGCTTTTTTCCCTTCTCACTGTGATTGAACTTTGCTTTCAAATGTCTTTTATTTGCAGAAAAGTATTTTGTAAATTATCTTCAACAATTGTATGTCAAACCTCAGAATTTTTTTCCATCTAGCATGGTTTTCGTGAAAAATTACAGGCATTGTACACTCTACACAAAATTAAATTTTGGATTCATGCTGGGAATTCGATCCCCAAGACTCGAATTCTGTGCAGTAGTGGCTATTTTTTTTATTTTCCAGTCTGAATTCGATTTTTAGGAACCGAATTCTATATTAAGTTTTTTTTTCATTTTTTAAAAAATGGTCGGAAAAAATGTTAATTTAAAAAAAAAAAGATTTAGTATTATGTATTAAGTTATTTTAGATGTTATTTGAAAAAGTATAAAAGTAAATCTTTTCCTTTGAATTTGTTGAGTTAAGAAAAAATTTAAAAAATAAATTTAGTATTGTGTATTAAGTTATTTTAGGTGTTATTTGAAAAAATAAAAAAATTTAATTTAATTTTTTTTTTTTGGAATGTCAATTACACAATTTCAAAAGGTAAATCACATTTTTTTTTTTTTAATGCCAAATTGACGTTAAAAAAAAAGATTTACTTTTATATTTTTTTGAAATAACACCTAAAATAACTTAATACATGATACTAAATCTATTTTCTTAAAAAAAATTAACATCTTTTTTAACCATTTTTTAGAAGAAAAAAAATACTGCACATAATTCGGTCCCTGGGACTGAATTTCCAACATGAATCCAAAACCGTGTTATCTATGTAAATTTTGTATACAATGTGCTATGCCTGTAATTTTTCATGGAAATCGTACTAGATGGAAAAAAATATCCCTCAAAAGAAGTAATCTCTTTCTTTGGCCGTCTAAAACTCTAAATAGCATAAATTTGTTGTTCTTCTAGGTTACTAATTTCTTTAACTTTGATCAGGTAAGATTTCTGTGTTGGTTTATGTTTATTTGTTTTTATTTTTAAAGATATCTCCAAAGATAGTCCCATTTTACAACTCGCATAGTTCTTTTGTTTATATGTTTTATTTAGATTAAATTATATTTTTAGTCCCCATTTTCGTAGCAAAATTTGAATTTGGTCCCTCAATTAATTTTTATCTCAATCTGGTCCTTATTTTGGGAAATTTGACCCAATCAAGTCCTTTCCGTTAATGGTGGAGTAACGGTGTTAAATGGGGTGCCACGTGTCAGCTTCTGAATTTTTTGAATTTTTTTGAATTTTTTTGAATTTTTTTTAAAATTAAAATTTTGCCACGTGTCAAGCTGACATTGTGCCACGTGGCAGTGACAGTGCTACATGTCACTATTTGTGAGATGTCATTTTCTCATTCTCAATTTGGTCCCTCTATTTTATTTTTTGTCTCAATTTAGTCCCAATTTTTATAAAAATTATGCAATTTCGTCCCCCTCCAAATTGAAACAAAAATTATAAAATGTTATACAAATATTTTTATTAAATGATTTTTTTATTCAAATTGATATTTTTATTATATATTTTCAATAAAACCAAGTTTCTTTAAATTTTTTCACATTAAATTTTACTTAAAATTGTTTTCAAATTTTAAATTTATTTGTTTTTTATTGTTACATAAACTAGTTAATTTTTCTTAAATTATATAATTGTTATTTTTATACTAACTAAAATATTTGT
>Ga0214544_1003710_pt1 | contig 31239 bp, 20 predicted proteins | sample CNSS3metaG_FD_160074 | JGI IMG/M metagenome (GOLD analysis project Ga0214544, IMG submission 160074) | Root nodule microbial communities from cowpea collected in UCLA plant growth center, Los Angeles, California, USA - CNSS3 | ecosystem: Host-associated > Plants > Roots > Nodule | place: USA...
TACTTTTGGTAAGGGTGGGGAACTTAAACGATTTCAAATTAAGTTAATGGTGTTCGACCTAGACCGCTTACTTGTGCTAAGGGTGGGGAACTGAAACGATTTGAAATTAAGTTAAAGTTGTTCGACCTAGGGCACTTACTTGTGGTATGGCTGGGGAACTTAAACGATTTGAAATTAAGTTAAAGGTGTTCGACACAGGCCATTTACTTGTGGAAAGGGTGGGAAACTTAAACGATTACAAATTAAGTTAAGTGTGTTCGACCGAGGCCGCTTACTTGTAGTAAAGGTGGGGAACTAAAATGATTTGAATCTAAGTTAAGGGTGTTCGACCCAGGCCTCTTACTTGTGGTAAGGGTGGGGAACTTAAACGATTTCAAATTAAGTTCAGGGTGTTCGACCCAGGCCTCAAACTTGTGGTATTGGTGGGGAACTTAAACGATTTGAAATTAAGTTAAGGGTGTTCGACCCAGGCCTATTACTTGTGGTAAGGGTGGGGAACTTAAACGATTTCAAATTAAGTTAAGGGTGTTCGACACAGGCCGCTTACTTGTGGTAAGGGTGGGGTACTGAAACGATTTGTAATTAAGTTAAATGTGTTCGACCCAGGCCGTTTACTTTTGGTAAGGATAGGGATCTTAAATGATTTCAAATTAAGTTAAGGTTGTTCGACCCAGGCCGCTTACTTGTGGTAAGGATGGGGAACTTAAACTATTTCAAATTAAGTTAAAAGTGTTCGATCCAAGTCGCTTTCTTGTGGTAAGGATGGGGAACTTAAATGATTTCAAATTAAGTTAAGGGTGATCCATCCAAGCTGCTTACTTCTGGTAAGGGTGGGGAACTTAAACGTTTTCAAATTAAGTTAAGGGTGTTCGACCCAGGCCGCTTACTTGTGGTAAGGGTGGGGAACTTAAACGATTTGAAAATTAAGTTAAAGGTGTTCGACCCAAGCCACTTGCTTGTGGTAAGGGTGGGGAACTTAAACGATTTCAAATTAAGTTATGTGTGTTCGACCCAGGCCGCTTACTTGTGGTAATGGTGCGGAACTTAAATGATTTGAATCTAAGTTAAGGGTGTTCGATCCAGGCCGCTTGTGGTAAGGGTCGTGAAGTTAAATGATTTCAAATTAAGTTAAGGGTATTCAATCCAGGCCGCTTACTTGTGGTAAGGGTGGGGAACTTAAACGATTTGAAGATTAAGTTAAAGGTGTTCGATCCAGGCCGTTTACTTGTGGTAAGTGTGGGGAACTTAAACAAGTACAAATTAAGCTAAGGGTGTTCGAACCAGGCCGATTACTTTTGGTAAGGCCGGAGAACTTAAACGATTTGCAATTAAGTTAAAGGTGTTCGACCCAGGCCGCTTACTTGTGGTAAGGGTGGGGAACTTAAACGATTTCTAATTAAGTTTAGGGTGTTCGACCCAGGCCGCTTACTTGTGGTAAGGGTGTGGAACTTAAACGATTTGAAATTAAGTTAAGGGTTTTCGACCCAGGCCGCTTACTTGTGGTAAGGGTGAGGAACTTAAACGATTTGCAATTAAGTTAAAGGTGTTCGACCCAGGCCGCTTACTTATGATAAGGGTGGGGAACTTAAACGATTTCAAATTAAGTTAAGGGTGTTCGACCCAGGACACTTACTTGTGGTATGGCTGGGGAACTTAAACGATTTGAAATTAAGTTAAAGGTGTTCGACATAGGCCACTTACTTATGGAAAGGGTGGGGAACTTAAACGATTTCAAATTAAGTTAAGGGTGTTCGACCTAGGCCGCTTACTTGTGGTAAAGGTGGGGAACTTAAATGATTTGAATCTAAGTTAAGGGTATTCGACCCAGGCCGCTTGAGGTAAGGGTGGGGAACTTAAACGATTTCAAATTAAGTTAAGGGTGTTCGACCCAGGCTGCTTACTTGTGGTAAGGGTGAGGAAAGTTTTACGATTTCAAATTAAGTTAAGGGTGTTCGACTCAGGCCGCTTTTTTGTGGTAAGGGTGGGGAACTTAATAACAATGTAAAGGATGGAGGAAGAGACAAGCACGTAATCAAGAACCCTTTGCTTTATTCATAATTTTGGGGGTGCCTCGTTCAATACTCCTTGCCCAAAACCCTACTTTGGGAAAAATACAGTTGAGGAAAAAGAGTACACCCAGAGTTACAAGTATTCGGTACAATAAGTAGTCTAGCTGAAGTAGAATTTGAGATGGGTTACGTTCCATGTGTTTGTTATTTCTTCGCCTGTTAGTTGTTCAAGTTTGTAAGCGCCACCCATGACATCCTCGCGTATTCGGTACAGGCCATCCCGATTGGCAGATAATTTGCTATCCTTCTTTCTCGCGCTGCTGGCCATTCTCCAAACTAAATCTCCTTTAGCGAATGATCACGATCATAAATTTGCGTTATATTTTCTGGTCGCTCTCTGTTTAGCTGCTAAGTTGCGTATTTAAGCTTTCTCTCTTAATTCGGATAGGAGGTTGAGGTGGGTGTACATGTTTTGATGGTTTTGATTCAGGTTGTATAGTTCTCGGCGCAGAGATGGTTCGCCAATTTTTACCGGTATCATAGCCTCTGCGCCGTATACTAGGTTGAAAGGGGATTCGTTTGTTGCTGACTGGGCGGTACACCTATAGGCCCACAGCACTTCCACTAATTCTTTTGGCCCTCGTCCTTTGGCGCTATCAAATCGTTTGTGCAATTCTACTAGTATGACTTTGTTGCCTGCTTCGGCCTGTCTATTGGTCTGTGGATGTTCAACAAAGCTGGTTACATGTTTAATGTCGAGGCTGGTGTAGAACTTAGCGAGTTCTTTGTCTATGAATTGCTGACCATTGCCGGTTATGATCGTATGTGGGACGCCATATCGGCATATGATATCTTTCCAGACGAACTGCTGGACTTGTTGGGCTGTAATGGTGGCTAGTAGTTTGGCTTTTATCCACTTGGTGAAGTAGTCGATGGCTACTATGAGAAATTTTACTTGGCCTTTGCCTGGGGAAAAAGGGCCGAGGATGTCCATTCCCCATATTGCGAAGGGCCATGGGGAGAGTATGGAGTGGAGTTGTTCTTGCTTTTAGTGGATGAGGTTGCCATGATTTTGGCAAGGTATGCACTTTTTAACAAAGGTGTGGCAATCTGCATCCATGGTTGGCCAAAAGTAAGCGACGCGGAGGATTGGTTCGTGCGCCGGAATGATATCTGCATATGCCTTCGTGTAATTCTTTTATTATGTACTAGGCTTATTCGACTATGACATTTGAGGAGTGGTTGGCCGTATCCCCGCTTGTATATGTCATCACCTATCATTGTATACCTGGCGACTTTAGCTAGCCAACTCTTGTTAGCATTAGGTGGGGGGTTATCGGTTTGAAGATACTGGATGTAGGGAGTTGTCCAATTGTCGGCTTGGTTTTGGGTTAGGTTAAGGCAAGTGTTTGTTGTGGATGGTGCGGATAGTGTTTCTTGTAAGAGGGATATGTGTCGGCTTAGTGCTGGCTAGTTTAGATAATATGTCGGCCGTGACAATTTTAGTTCTGGGGATGTGTTGGACGCGTACTCGTTCAAAAGCTGATTGAATGACGTTTCGGACTACGGCCCAGGACGACATGCGGCTGACAAGGTCTGGCTTTTGGAGTATCTTCTGGATGGGGTAATCAGTTTTGACGATGATGTTGTGGTTTTGAAAATAAGGGCGTAGGCATCGCGCTGCGTGTACTAGGGATAGGGCCAATTTCTCCACCATTTGGTATCTGGTATTTGGATCCTGCAAGGTTCGATTGACAAAGTATACAGGGTGCTGAGTGTCATCAACATCTTGAACTAGTGCGGCGCTTACGGTATGATCCGTGACGGTAATGTAGAGGGGTTGATGAGTGTTTGGCTTATGGAGGATGGGTGGTGATGTTAGACTGCTTTTTAGGTTTTGAAAAACTTGCTCACATTCGTCGTTCCAAGAGAACCTCGCAGATTTCTTGAGTAGTTGAATGATGGGCTGGGTTTGCTCGGCTAGTTTGGGTAGGAAGCGGGATATGGCGGTTAGACGGCCGATGAGGCGTTGTACCTCTTTGACATTGTTGGGACTTCGCATCTCAATGATGGCATTGCTTTTTTCGGGGTTAGCTTTTATGCCGCGTTGTGTCAGCATGAAGCCGAGGAATTTACCACGATCGACGCCGAAGTCACATTTTTCGGGGTTGACACGGAGGTTGTACTGCCGTAACGCGAAAAACACTACGGTTAAGTCTTGAGCGTGTTGGTGTTCGCTCGGGGATTTGACAACCATGTCGTCGACGTATACGCCGACACATTTGCCCATTATATGGTTGAAGACTTTATCCATCAGTCATTGGTAAGTTGCTCCTGCATTTTTGAGACCGAATGGCATAACTTTATAAAAGTAGTTGGTATCGTCTGTGATGAAGGCAGTCTTGTTCATATCAGTTGTGGCCATTGGGATCTGATTGTAGCCGGAATATGCATCTAGGAAACTGAGAACCTTGTTGCCGGCAGCACCGTCAACTAGCCAATCAATATTGGGCAAGGGGTAGGCGTCTCTGGGGCAGGTCCTATTGAGATCTGTGTAATCAACACACATTCGCCATTTACCGTTAACTTTTTTTACCAGAACTATATTGGAGAGCCAAGTGGTGTAGTGGTCTTCTTCGATGAAACTTGCGTTGAGTAACTTGTCGGCTTCGATCTTGGCTGCTAGTCGACGTTCTTCACCAAGCTTTCGTTTCTTCTGAGAGACATATTTGGCTTCTTTGTAAATGGAAAGTTTGTGGACCGCCACTTGAGGGTCAACGTCGGGTAAGTCAATGGCGGACCAGGCAATGAGGTCGGTGTTGCTGTTGAGGGTAGGTGTGAGTATATCACGCTGTTCGTGTTGAAGACCGGTGCCCATTTTAAGGGTGTGTCCATTAGGGAGTTCCAGGGGTAAAGTTTCATCAACAGGCTCGAGGCGTGCATCGCGGCCTACCCTGGGGTCTAAATCATCTCTAGATAAGGCTATGTCAGAGCCAGGTGGACGTTCAATGTTGTGCGTTTGAAGGATGGGTAGTTGTGGACGTAGACTGGCCATGTAGCATTCTCGCGCGAGTCGTTGGTAAGGATGTCTCCAAATGGGGAGGGAAATTTCGTGGCCAGATGAGGTGTAGATACAATTGCGCTGAGTGTTAAAGAATGGGTGACCCAGAAGTACATTGTATGATGTAGGCACGTCTACGACAAGGAAACAGATAGGGATTATTTTGGTTTGAGTGTCATCGCAAAAGACGGTATGGAAGTCGATGTAGCCGCGGGTGGAGACCTTCTCCCCGGAGAAGCCGTATATGGGTTCATCGTAGGGAACCATGGCAGTGGTTGGGAGCTGTAGTTTCTGGTATGTCGTCTAGTTGAGGATGTCGACTGAACTGCCTTGGTCGATAAGAACTTTCTTGACTGCGTAGTTTTCCAATTCGATCGTGATGACCGTTGGGTCATCCTGTTGGTGATCAACACCATGGAAGTCATCATCTATGAAGGTGATGGAAGCCATGCGGCGTCTGTGGTGGGAGTGGGTTATGTGGTTGATGGACTGAAGGTGGCGAAGATGTTTCTTTCTAGCTGAGGTGGTGGATCCTCCACTAGTAAAGTCGCTAGAGATGGTGTTAATGGTGTCGCATAGTGGGGGATCGGTCAGGGCAACATCAGTACGGGCAGGTTGGGGGTCACGGCTGGTGGGTTGGATAGGACGTCTATCGCGGCAGAATCGCGGGGAGGATGTCGGTGGTCAGAACGTGAAGGGTGGGGATTGTCATCTCTGCGGATGAAGCGGCAGAAATGGCCGACACGAACCAATTCTTCAATCTTATCTTGGAGTGTTTTGCATTCGTCTATGGTATGGCAATTGTTACAGTGATAGCAGTAGTATTTGGTCATGTCGGCATTGGGAGGATTGGACGTTTTGCGAGGTGGTGGGATTAGGTCAGCTTGAAGAGCTTCATCAAGAAGGCGGGATCTAGGAACACTCAGGGGTGCGTATCTGGTGAAGTGAGGTTGGCGGGGTTCCCTGAGTCTAGGATCAGGCCGTGAAGGTGGTTTAGGGGGGGTGGCCGTGGAAGGTGTGTAGTCGTTACAGAATTTTGTGTGGAGAGTTTGCATCTCTTCCATGCGGATGTAGTCTGCGGCGCGGAGCTTCAGTTCATGCATGGAGGCGGGTGGGTGTAGGTAAACATTGTTGGCGAAGGGGTCGGGTTTGAGAGTGAGTTCCATACACTGAAGTATCATCTTTTGGTTAAGGTGTGGTGTGCGGAGGGCGGCCTTGCTGAAGCGGTCGATGAAGGGATTAATGAATGCGTACCTTTAATTCGTGGGGTCCATGCGTATTTATAGATTATTAATTATGTCTAGCCACGTCATGGGTTGGGCTTTTGATTGGGCCGCAGCTGGGCCAGGGCCAAGCCCAGGTCCCACAGTTTGGTTATTGAGGGCCCTAGTGTTTTAGGTTTATCAAGTTCTCGTTCAATTTGCTTAAGTTAGCGGCTTAGGCCACTTACTATTGTTCGACATTTATTATTATAGTTTACGTCCTTTGTAACATCCCTAAAGAATATTAGTAGTTTTTAATAAATAAAAAAAATAAGAGATGAAAATAAAACCTCATTTAATATAATACCATTTCCCAAAAATGCGGGAAATTTAAAAACTTAAGAACTAACATAACTCATATGTTCGCAATTACGTTATTACAAAATTTGCCAAAGTTCAACATAATTAAAGTTACATCAAAACCCTCGCCCAAGCTAAACCCTCAGCCTCGCTTAGGCTAGTCCACCTCGCCTGAGCGAGCTTAAAACAGTGGTTTTCCCACATTATCTCGCTTAGGCGAGCTCTTCTCGCCTGGGTGAGTCACACCTTCGCTCAAAAACACAAAGACCTCACCTGAACGACAACTCGACGCACACTGCATCAAACCACAACTGAACCTCACTTAGGCGAGCCACCCTCGCCTAAGCGAGTGTATCTGTCGCTCAAACACCAAAACCCCTCGCCTGGACGAGAAGTCGCGCTCAATCATGCACTGGTCTCATCGCGACCTCGCTTAGGCGAGCATATCTCGCCTGAGCGAGAAAACAAGTCGTTTAAAACCAAGCTAGTTGCCTGGGCGAGACGCTCGACCCTTAAACCAGTAGCGAAGTCCTCCAACTCTCGCTTAGGCGAGAGTGACCCGCTTGGGCGAGAATTGTAGTATTCCTCTCCTGGTCTTGCGCGAAAGCAAACTACAACCATACCCAAACTCAATTTAGTCACTACCAAGCATTCTATTTCATCAAACCATCACAGTAACACATTTTCAAACAGGTTTGCATCATCAAACTAAAGGTTTGGCCAAAGACAATAACAACAATACCAAAACCCCCATCCAATTCATATAAACCACCCAAAAGGCTTTGTACCTAAACTTCAATCCACCAATTCTCAATTTCAGCACATACAATATCAGAATCATACCACATTGAACCCAAATGAGCAGAAAATGCAGACACACATACAAAATTTGTACAAACAAACTCAACACCCCTAACTTGGAATCCCTGATTGAAATTGAGAAGGATGAAGGACCCTTCGTTCACCAATGCTTTTGCTTCAGCCCCTTGTACACCCAAAGCTTCCCTCTCAATCCCTAATTTCGTTTTCCTCTCTAAACCAGTTCACCACACTGCCAAAACCTTTTCTTTTCCTCTAAAACAACCTTTTATATGAGTCTTAATCATGGGCTGAAATGCTAAAACGAAAAAATAAGTTTTATGTTGAGTGTAAGACCTGGCAAAATTAAATAATTATTTAAGTAATTATTTAATTAGAACGGGTAATAGGAACAATTAAAGTAATTAATGTGTGGAACTATGATGTGGAAAAGTACTAGCTCAAGTGGTTGAGAGTACTTTATTGTGTGTGAGGACTTGGGTTCGAGTCCTATGTGTGCCACTTGAATGTTAATTAAATTATATATTTTTGTTTGATTATATATGGAATGCGTGGAATGATGATAGATTCCTAAAATTGTAGGAGTTATTACGAAAGATGAATTGGTTTAATGGTTGTGAAATTGACTTGGTTAGTGAGGGGTTGTAGGTTCAAACCTTGTTGAGAATTAACCCATTTTTCTTTTTACCAAAATTTCGTTAGCATGAATATGAAGGGGCTTAAGAACCCTAGCAAAGAAAGAGAATTGGTAAGAGGAGAGGTATTGAGACTGGAGTGTGAGCGTTGGGTGGAGAAAGGCTGGTGTGGGCGTACTGCAGAGAGGAATTGGAAGGGAAGAACCGTGTGACGGGTGAAAATCAAGTGAGGAGGAGGTTTTGCTTCTAAGCACACTCACCAATTCGGGTTTGGACCGAGGATCAGAGGTTAGGGGAGTTGTTTTATTGTTTTTTTTATTGCAATCGAATAATTGTACAATGCCTTGAATCATAGCATGATCACTGCGTCATTTTCTGCACTATTGTATTGAAGTTTCTGGATTTTTCCAGAAACCGCCTGGCGATTCATCCCCTACCGCCAGGCGGCACATCAGACTGGTGTGTTGTTCTTGTTTTGGCATGAACCGCCTGGCGGCGATGAATTTCTACCAAGCGGCGCGACACTGTTGCGTTCTATTTTGGTGATTTGAAATATTGTTTGCGTGTTAATCAATTGGATTATTGAAATTGATATGTTTGGTTTCTATTGAACATTTGATTGGGCGAAAATCAATTGGAATTCGAAGTATGGCACTGTTCTAGGTATAATTGTGAATAAACCGATTTGGGAGAATTCAATAGGGTAAAGATCGAGGAGTCTATATGCATTGAATTAAGAACATGAAACTAGTCCTTAATAGAGATATGGTCATTTCTGGGTGAATGGATGTAGTGGAACTGAGTACTGAAAAAAAGATAGAGTCTGTCACAAATGTGAAAGAAGCCTGGTTCGTGCAGGCATTGTTACTCTGCCTGGCGACAAGCAAGGCGCCGCCAGGCGATGACGCGGTAGGGGGCTATTTCGTGAGGTCTTGGTGGCGGAATTGAGGGTAGAGATTTGGAGTAGGTGAGGATATTGGTAATTTGGCAACATAGAAAATTGGGGGAATAGAATACTGGGATGATTGATTTAAGGGGTGGTAAAGAGTAGATGTATAACTAATTATGGTCTTGGATTGTGCATAAGGGAGAAAAGGGAGAGGGGAGAATTGTAATTACTAGATCAGGTTTCTGGAAGCATGGTATTGGTGAAGTTGCGCTAGCCAGGGCTGATTATGACTAAACAGATTTTAGGTAAGGGTTGAGGGGATAATCAGGAGTGGCGATAATTGGTTATGTCATATTGCATGGGGAATTACGAGGAAGAATTCTAAGCCGATTGAGAGGGAAGGTTGGCTTAATGCAGCGGGATGTACCTTGGAGTGTAATTGAGGGTATTAAATTGTGGACTGTGTCCTTAGAGAGGGATGAATTGCCTTACTATAACAAAGCTCATATATAGTAGAAACTTGTATAAAGGGGTGACCATGGTAAAGTTTAGGTGTTGATACTTATGTTAGTTGTAGACTAACCATAATGTACATTCTAAAGAATAGTTTATTCGGGACCCTAGAATGGAGCCACTTATCAGATTAGACTAACTGAGTTGTTAAAAGAAAAACCAGAGGGGTTTCACTACTGATACAGCGCCTGGCAGCACGGGTAGGTGCGCCAGGCGGTGGGACAAGCGTCAGGGGTCCCTGTATGGGATGGCGCCTGGCGGCACGGTGAGGTCCGCCAGGCGGTGACGAGAAAACAGTGGCCTAGGGGGTTGCTGGCGCCTGGCGGTGAGTGGATACCGCCAGGCGGTCTGGAGCAATTTCGCTTGGCGGCGCGTAGGTAGAGCCAGGCGAAAATATTGTTGTTCTTTGCTTTCTTGGTGTGTTGTTTTAATTAACGATGATGCTTTGCTTGGATCGGGAGATGTTGTGCCATGAGCGAGTAGGTTCATGGATGGTGGATGACATGTGATGATATGAGCGGGGAGGTTCATATCCAGTTACTCTCACGTGGGGATACGAGCGAGGTAAGTTCGAATGTTTCGTGCTCACGTTGAGAGATGCCACGTGCGGGGAGGTACGGGGCTGGTGGATCACATGTGTTGGACTACGGGCGGGCAGGTCCGTAGAGCAGGACTACAAGCGGGGAGGTTCGTAGAGGCAGGACCACGAGCGGGCAGGTTCGTATGAGCATCATATTCCCGAGTCCAAGGCTAACCAGTTGTGTGATTTGAAGGCTATAAAGCCTTGGGTTTAAGGTCTTGGCCAAGAACTATGTAGGATGAATAAGATGGGTATATGATTTATCTTGTGTTTTATATACCTGTTATTTTATTTTTCTCAACTCACCCTTTCTGTTTATGTATGGCGATGATCGTGTAATTCGTTGCACGGGAGCAGATGTTGATACAGGTGGTGCTGAGGATGTCCAGGCGACGGAGTGAGGGCTAGCTTGGGATTAGAGCTAGGATTTTTTTTCTCATATGTATTTCATTATGTTTTTATTTCTGAACACGAATATTGAGAACTTGTAACGCTTAATTATTTATGTTATAAGTTTTGGCGCGTGTTTTCATAAATTTAAATTTTCCCGCATTGGGATGATTATTAATGCGTCTTTTGATATAATTTATTTCTTTTATTATTTATTTTTAAGTAATATTCCTTAGGGATTTACATTGAGTTTAATTCCTATTCAAGGGTAATTACTCAATGGTTTTTCAGTCCCTTTTTGACTCCCCCCTCTGCTAGGTTTACCTCTACCTTTTCACATTCACTCTAAGTTAAAGTTGGCAAAAATAAAGTGTCCATCAAGGTTTGATCCCGTGACCTTCCACTCATAAGGCCAAAGCACAACCATTATGCCAATTCATATTTGGTGATAACCATTATAATCCTATAATTATGATATCACTCACTACTCACAATTATATTAACAAAACGATAATAAATTAAAAAACACACAACAGGCATACATAGGACTCAAACCCAAGTCTTCTCACACAACTAAAGTACTCTCAACCACTTGAGCTAGTACTTTTCCACGTCACATCAAACAATAATTAATGCCATAAAGGCTCTTTCTACCCGCATTTATTAATTAATTAATTAATTATTTAATTAATTAATTTTCACGGGTCTTACATCCTTAAGGGGCTATATAGGCGGATCTCATGGTTGTAGTCAGGTTAGGCCGCCTAGGTGTAGTACATGCACTAACAAAGGACAATTAAGCACTATGCAATCATCAAGATGGGTACAAAAACGGCAATGGAATAAGGGAAAATAAAGATTCATCACCTAACAATGGCGCCAAATTTGATAGAAGTCGTACCCAGCCAAATAAAACATATAAATGTAATACTCAGGAGTTAACCCAAGGTCGTCTCCCAGTGACCAAACCTTTCATTCAAAGCTTTCTGAATACAATTCAACATAAAAGGGGGGTTCGCAGATTCAAGGACTAACAATCGGCTAACAGATTAAATGAAATTAAATAGTGATTAAAATGTGTAGATTGCCTGATTCAAATGCACTTCCACTTGTCATTAGTCATGAGAATTGGAGCTCTGTTAGATTAACTCTTAATCCACTCATTCCCAATCAATTAAGCAAAGATTAAGAAAAGCTTCATTATACATTAAAGCAATGCATACATCAATTAATCTACCATTGAACAAGCAACCCAAATTCATTAAGCATGAATACAGATTAACTTAAACACCAAATTATTCACTGCATGTTAAGCAAACACAGAATCCAAATTACCCTAGAAGATTAAAAGATGAAAAATTAACCAAAACATAACTGAATCAACATTATGGAACAAAGAACCTCAAAGTCCATGCATTCTCTTCAGGGAATCAATCATGAAATTAACCCTCCATAGAAATGGAGTTACATTAAAATATAACACTAATCAAATTCATCCTTTCAATGCAGCAAAAAACAACAAAACATAAATGGTAGAAATCAAAACGTAAAATGGCAGAAACGAAAACCAAAATGCTTCAATAAGATGGCTATAAACGAAAACAGTGAAGAAATTTAACAATATTTCAATAAAATGATACACAAGTTGTTCCAAGATGCAAAAATGTCAAAATCCCCAAGTGGGTGCTGATTCAAAGTGCAAAAATGTCTAAAACGTGAATGGATGCCTCCATGGTCACCATATAAAGCAAAGAAACGTAAAAATGGAGTGTGAGGAAGAAGAAGCTGGTTGCTACCACCAAGGAGACCTAAATTTCCGTGGTCACATCACCACAAATCCACATATTTTCAAAAATATCATTCTAGTAAGTAAAATTACAAAAATGTCTCTATAGACCCAAAATTATGGCCCAATGACGTGGATAGACTAATTGACATGGAACAGACATGGCAATGATGTGGGAATGACGCTGAAACTCTCTCTTCACCTTATGATTAGCATTCAAGTTCCAAAATTGCTTCACAAAATACCTAAAAATCATTAGAAACGAAAATGAGACCAATTAATTCCAAATTAATCAAAATTCGGAATAATGGCCAAATGAAGCTCAATTGATGAAAATGCACTAAAAATAGACAATTAAGCACCAAACAACCATCAATATGAACACAAAAGACAATGGAATAAAGGGAAAATAATGACTCATCACTAGCTAATTAACATTGTTTTGTAGCCAATTGTTTAGACCTTTCAATCAAGTGTGTATGTCAACAATTTTGTTAGCTTCACTATGCAATTCTTCAATGTTATGCAACAATTGATTATAATCATTCTTGTCTTTTGATTACAAAGATTTTACCTGGCTTGATGATGATGACTCATATCCAGCCATGAGACATAACTTTGCTTCTTCACTTCCATCTTGTGATGAGCTACTTATTGAATCGTCATTATCTTCCCAAGCAATGTAGGCACGCCTTTCCTTGGGCTTGTTCTCCTTTTTCCTATCAACAATCTTCTCTTTTCCTTGGTTAATGTTTGAACATTCAATTTTATATGTCCTTCCTTACCACAATTATAACAAGAAAAACTAAGAATGTTATTTATATCATTAAGTTTAGGATTGTACCTCTTTTGATTAACTTTACTATATTTCCTCTTGAGATACTTTCCAAACCTTTTAACCAGTAGATTCAAGTTCTCGTTCTCACTTGATTTAGCCACCTCTTCCTCGGTTTCATCACTCCTTTTGGTGTTAGACTTCAAGGCTATGTTCTTCACCTTTATCTCATGTGACTCTTGCTCATTTAGCATATTAATTTCAATCTCATGGTCCCTTAGCTTTCCATACAATGCAATAGTGGTCATAGTGGATAAATCCCTTATTTTGAGATGGTTGTGACTTTGGGTTGTCAACTTCTATTAAGAGACTTTAACACTTTGATGTTTAGCTCCTTTTTGTCAAACTCTTTTCCTAAGCTTATAAGGTGATTGATAATGTGTGTGAACCTCTTTTAAATTTCTACAATTTATTCACCGTGTTGCATCTTGAACAACTCATATTCTTGTATCAAATCATGCTTCCTAGCTCTCTTCACATCATTAGTTCCCTCATGTATCACTTCAATTACGTCACACATGTCATTTGCACTTTTGCATTGAGAAACTCTAAAAACATCATCCATGTTCAATGAATACATTAGGATGTTATTTGTTGTACTATCATATTGAGCAAGCTTCCTTTCTTCCCCTGTCCAAAGATTCCAAGGTTTTTCTACCTCCTTGTTATCAACAACATGTTTACAAATGTTTGGTTCATTTATAATTGCATCCCAAATTCCTTGGTCAATTGATTCAATGCAAATTTTCATGCAAATTTTCCAAAATTGATAGTCAATACCACTAGACATAGGAGGCCTATGTATAGAAGCACCTTCTACGAAAGGAAGTTTATTTTAACCCATTTTCAAAAACACGTTTAGAATCAAACTCGAATACCTTTCAAGAACCCGTTATGACACCCATTATAGGTTTTAAATGCCTTTCTTAGCCAAGAAGGAGGGAGGGGGTTTAAATTGGTTGAGTACTTAAAAATTGCTTAGTTAAAATTTGTAAAAACTTTTCTATTTGAATTTAATTGACCAAAAAAATTATATGTTTATTGCCACAGGACCACACATTTCAGTCGATTGAAAAACAAAACAACAGATTAATTTGTTCATACAATATGATTCAACAGGTTGAAAAATATACTCAATCCACTAATACTGTGGAAAAATTATGCAGAACAGCGCAACTCACCAAACTGAGTCAAACATGTTTTATCATACAATTGATATTTTGGAAAAATTATGCAGAACAATGCAAATCAACAAACTCGGTCAAACAACATGTTTTATCATACAAGATTGATTCCAATCAATATATCAAGCTTAGTAGCACACCCAGATTACATGAAAATAAATGAAATCCTTATAAAGATTGATTAACGAATATTCGTGAGATTTAAATGAAGAACAAGATAAGGGAGAGAGAGTCACACAATCATTTTTATACTAGTTCACTCAAATATGAGCTACATTCAGTTTATCAAGACAACCTGAGCTTGATAATACATTATACCAAAAGAGTTACACAATCTCTAAAAGATTATAATTTTGAATATAAGAAAAACACCAAGATTCTTGATTCCCACAAGAATCTCAACCCCTACACAACAAAACCCCACCTACAGACTTGGAGTCACACGAGAAAAATACCTAGAAGCAAAAGAACAACCAAATCTTTGTGGTGGCTCTTCCTAGCCAACCAAAACATGTTCTTAAATGCTTCAAAACCAAGCAAAATTTGCTCCAAAGTTCAAAGATCTTCAATCACAAGTTGCACACTTTATAATCCAGAGAGAGTTTCCAAAAATGGTTTCACTATTTTTGCTCTCTAAAATTACAGAAGTTTCTCCACTCTTTGAAAAACTAGCTAATATCGGTTTATCACAAGTGAATTCAACAGGTTGATTTGTCTGTACAATTTGTTAATTGCATTTGACTTAAGTGAAATTAGACGATTGAATAACAATTCAACTGATTTAATATATTCATACTAGAACTATATATGCAACAAGCCTTTTAACTTGTTAAAAACCATTTTAACATATTGAAAAGTATCAACATAAGAAAGAAAACATCTATATTATGCGAGATAGTCTAAAAATTGAGTCTAATCTTCAAGTTTTGTGATCTTCATGTATACCTCAAGCTTGATCAACAACAAATCACTTCAATTCTTCATCAATCACATATGATCTCATGCACTAGCTTCATCAAATCCATGCACTAAGGTCACTTGTGCTAACAAGGTTCAATTTCTTTGGTGTTTGCTTTAGACGTCAACCATCATTTGCTTTGTGCTACTTGTGTTTTGCTATGCTTTGCTTACACTCACTAAACACACATTAGTTGAACAAAATCCAATATTCACAATAAAGAACATGGTCGTCTAATGGTCATAAGTTCACGTCTAATGATGTCTTTGAGCTAGCAAACTTTTCTTAAGTCTAGTGTTTATCTAAGAGTATTGTCTAACATCTTTAGTTATCCTAAAGTATTATCTAACCAACTTAATTCTCTTGTTCATTATAATTTTGTTATCATAAAAACTACTTACTGTCAGGCTTGTTCGGTAGGATTTTCCAGCGTCTAATGCTAACAATTGATTGCTACATAAGTTAGTATATTCAATTTTTTGTGTAAGTATTTTGAAAATAATGGTTAGATTAAATAAATTATCACTTATGCCATGTAATTCTAAATTAAAAAAATGTTATTTGTTTTAGTTAGAAAATTTCTAAAATAATTTTTGAAGTATATCAATATAACTTTAAATATCTATTTTAATGGCAATAAGTTGCTTTTACTTTTGATTGGGGTTTTATTTCGCTACATTCATATATACACATTCCTTTCTTGTTCTTCGACATACCTTTTAAGAGCAAAATCATGACGAAGTCACTAAAACCCAAAACAAACAATACCTTATATCCTATGTAATTGATCTCAATGATTCTATCTATTAAACATATGCACTTAATGGCATTGAAGCCAAATAATTCACAAAATAACTTGACATTTTCCTTTTTGTTGTTGTATTTTCTGTATTATTTTCATCCATATATAGAACAGTTAATGGCACTAAATCCAAAACCACATCAAATACCTTAAATGAAGACTATATGTTACAACAAAGTAACTAATGTATGCTCATCTTACAACTTTATTAAGTGTAAGGTGTTTGTATTAATGTTTCTTAAGAAAGTTTCAAGAAAATTTCCAATGGACATTAAGATAACCAAAAGGCTATCCAAATTTAAAGGTTCACTTCAAAGGAGAACAAAAGAGAGAAGAAAATGATTCAATTGAGTGGAAGAAATGAAGACAACACAAGAAACACAAGATAAATGGTGGAAACATGCAAATAAACATAGGACATATAAGCTGAAAAATGAAACAAAGATGAAGAGAATAGAAAGGGATGGGGAAGAGAGGAAGGCACGCCAATTAGGGTACTAGGCTACCCATGATAAGTGGTGGATGACGTATCTTAAATCAAGGTTCAAGATAAGACAAAAAGTAGAACACCGTCATAAGAGCAAATATCACAAAAGCACACAAAGTTGTCTCAAATTCAATATTAATCAACCATTTGCATGTGTTCTAGAGGTTCTCTTAAATAGGCAAGGGTAGGGACCTCTAAGTGAATATGATAAACATGTTTCTGAAACTATGGCAACCTATGGGCATCTCCCTTGTCTTGGGGAGTAATTAGGACCTCTTAGCAATTACAAAGCCATGTTTCTAGAAGTTAAGGAAACATATGGGTCCCTTGTCTTGGAGAACAATGAGCATGTTTTTCCACTTCTAGGAGGTCAAAGATGTCCTCTTTTGGCTCCTAGGTTAGCCCCAAGGTGTTAGGCCTTGATTCCAAGCTCAATTCTTTCAAAAAGGTACGCCATTTATTAATCTTGGTGTGTCTAAAAGCACTTCTACAAAAACAAGAGAGTAATCATGAGTCTAGAATTTATCCAAGACAAGAAAACCTAAACCAAATAAAAGAAAGAAGGTGAAGAAGTTTCCTTTCTAAACATGTTTATTTTCCCTAAGCATGTGCCAGCATCCTTGGCAGGGGTTAAAAGTTCATCATTCTCCCTTTCTTGGAGAGAATTTGACTGCAAATTTTTGAAGCCCTTCTTCATTGTGTTTGACTTCATATGAGGAAGTAATTTCCCCTTCCTCCCAAGACATCTCATCCAAACCCTAGCTTTGTAAAAGCTATTTTTTCCTCCCTTTGTGATGAGTATGTCTTTGTCCTTCCTTTTGGTTTGGAGAGGGAATAGAGAATGAGAAGGAAAGTGGTCAACTTGCTTTGGGACTCTCTTTTTATGGACAAGTAACACTTGGTGGAAGCTTTCCCTTATTCTTTTTTTTTTCTTTTTCTTTTTCTCTTTTCTCTTTCATTTTATTAAGGTCCCTATTAATCTCTTGATATGATCGAGGTGCTAAAGTGATCTTCTTCCCATGAAAGTGAAAAGAAAATTTGTTGGTATGACGATCATGGAGGGTGTGTTTATCAAATTTCCATGGCCTACCAAGTAATAAATGTGTGGCTTCCATGGGACAACATCACAAAGCACTTCATCCATGTAGCTTCCTATTGAGAAGTTAATTATGAGTTGTTTATTGACATCAATTTCTCCATCCTGACTTATCCAAGTAAGCTTCTAGGGCTTGGCATGAGGAATGGTTTCTAGGCCAAGCTTTTCCACCACCCTTGTGCTAGCCACATTTGTACTGCTTCCTCCATCAAGAATTAGAGAATAAACCTTGTTGTTAATGAGACATATAGAGCGGAAAATGTTTTCTCTTTGAGTTGGTTCACTTCCTTTCGAACTTGGCCTAGCATAAGCCTCACTACCAAAAGGTCTCCCTCATAAGGTTTAATTTCATTTTCACTTGAGGAAAAAGATTCTTCTCTTTAAGTAGAAGGGGAGATGAGTGTTCACTATCTACCTCAACAATTGTCTTTAAGGTCATGGTTCTCTTTGTTGGGTAAGTCAAAGAAATATGCTCATATCCTAAACACTTAAAGCAATTTATGGAACTTGACCTTTGAGAAATGGAATGATGTGGAGTATGACAACTTGGTGACTTATCCGTAATGGTGGTTCTTAGTGAGACTTGCTAGGGGATTTATCATGTTTCTCTTTATCTTTTTCCTTCCATGAGTGACTATAGTAGTCATTGTGTGAGTGACTCCTCCTTGCCCCATTTTTTTCTTTTTAATTAACTTTCAATCTTTAGGGCAAGGTGTAAAACATTTTCAAGGGTGCAGTACTTATACACCTCTACTAGGTCTTATATGTCTCTCTTTAGACCACTCACAAACCTAGACATTTTTTCTTCATTTGATTCATTAAAGCCCACCCTAAGCATTAATGATTCAAACTCTTTCAAATAATCATTCACATACATGTGTCCTTGTTGAAACCTTTGGATCTTCAAAAGGAGATTCATCCTATAATAAGATGGAACAATCTAGCGTGTGTCAAACTTTTAATGTCCATCTAAGAAGCTACGGGTGGCTTTTGGTAATTGTTCTTACAAATTTAATTTCACTAGTCATGGCATAACCTTCAAACTTTATAACTACCAAGTCCACTTGTTCTAGGTACCCTAAGGGTTTACATTGAAGATTTGTTCCACATTTTCCTCCCAATCAAGGAATACATTAGGATCATTATCATCATAGAACTTGGACATCTTTAACTTGTTCTCCCTCCATGGTAGCTCCATTCTCCTTGGGAGCTATGTGGTGAATGAAACCTTCTTCTCGTACCTTCTCTCTCGGCCTTCTCCATCTCTAACCTTAGGATGGTGTCTCTCAAATATTTCTCATTTTCTTTCCTTGAGATTTCGATCTCTTTCAAACGCTCCACTAAGGTTTACTATTGGTTGAATTAAGTCTTCAAGGCTTCTCCAATTTGGGTGAAAGTGTTAGATGAATATGTCATGTTACCTATAAAACACTAAAAATTGAAACCAAACAACTAGAAAACAAGTCAAAGTTAGCAAAAACAAACAAAGCAAATAAATTCTCAATTTGTTTGGCCAGCTCACCAAAATTTCAAGGTGGTGTACACTCAATTCTCAAGCTAAAGTTCAAGAGTGTTCAAACCCTCTCAAGTCCAAGTTCTTGAAATTTTTCATTCAAGTGGATATATGCACACTAACCAACCACTCAAAGATTTTTATGGAAAAAGAAAACCACAAAGACAAAACTAGATAATCTTATGACAAGCAAGAAAAGCAGAAAAGCAATGAAGGGCATAATATGAAAAAACTTTATTGACAAAACTTTTAGCAAGACTAACACGAGAAAAACTTGAAATATAACTCAATGGAAAGACATAAACATGCAATAAAATCCAGCCAATATGCACATACCAAAATGATTTCCTATGATGGTAGAACTAATTTTCAATATTCATCAATGCAATGTAGATGGTTCAATTCTAGAATCAATATAACAAGTAAACTTGATAATTTTTATTCTAAAAAATTGATGTAAAGCTTTTGGTGAAGCACTTTTAGACACTCAACCTATGATGTGAATCGCGTCATGGCCCAAATGAAGGAAGGCTAACACACCACTTTGTTGGAGTTTCTAAATAATTAGTTTGTTTAAATAATGACCCAATGCTTTGTAAAATTGGTTGACCAAATTATGTTTTCGCTTAACCAATTAATGGGCTTTAGTTTTACTTTATTTTCAAGTTGTAATAAGGACCCATTTGCCAACTTAAGAATCAGTCTTTAGGAGACCAAGAGGATGCATAGTTGAATGCTTTTGGGGTGACTTTTGGGTTGTCAAATTTGTAGTTAGAATCAGTCATTAAGTAGTGGGATGTAATTGCAATTTATGGGTCTTTTGTAATTCCAGTGGTTAAAGCTTTTATATAAGCTGAACCATTTTATTAATGATGACAAGTTGTATTTTATTCAGAAAATTATTTATCTATTTTATTTTAGTGAATGTAATTCTCCTAAGTTCTTGAGTGATTCAAGAACCTTTCGCTGATCAAAGGAATTTCCCATCCATTATGTGTTGCCTCCCTTGAAAGAGTGATTCTTTCCTTCGACCTTTCATATTCAAATCTTCTTCTTTCACTCGAAATCAAAAACTCACTTTTGTCTAAATTTATCACATGGTCATAACTATCATTCTACGCATCCAAAATTAATGTTTCTTAAGCCTAAATTATAGTTCAAAACGTGAACTTTCACCTCGTTTTGGAATTACGCCAATTGTAGGAAACTTGGAAATTAGTGAAAAGGTAAATAGGAAAGTGGCTGAAATTTCAGTATGGACAGTAATTTAGAATCTTTTATATCTTGTGTTGTATAACTTCAACTGAGGTGATTCCAAAACGACGTGAAAGTTCACGTTCTGAACTTTAGTTTAGGCTTAAGAATCACTAATTTTGGATGAATAGAACACAAGTTATAACCACGAGATAAATTTGGATAGAATTGGCTTTTCTTCTAAAAATTGGGTGAAGAAGAAAGAATAAGAGGTGAATATGAAAGGTGGAAGGAAAGAATCACTCTTTCCGAATGAGGCAACACACAAAGGATGGGAAAGTCCTTTGATATAGCCAAGGGTTTTTGAATCACTCAAGAACTTAGGAGAATCACTCTTACTAAGATAGAAGAGATGAACTTTAATATTTCTAAATAAAACTTAACTTGTCTTCATTGATAAAAAAAAATGTTTCAGCTTATATAGAAACTTTAACCATTGGAATTAAAAAAGACCCATAAATTGCAATTACGTCTCACTTAAGCTATTAATGATCTCACTACTTAATGGCGGATTGTAACTGAAATTGTGGCAATCCAAAAGTCACCCAAAAATAATTCAGTTATGCATCTACGGAGTCTCCCAAAGGTTGATGACTAAGTTGCAAATTGGGTCATTATTACAACTTAAAATAAAACCAAACTAGAGCCCATTAATTGATTAAACCAAAACATAATTTGATCAGTCAATTTTACAAAGCATCGGGCCATTATTTATACAAACTAATAGCTTAGAAAAAACTACAGCAAATTGGTGCATTAGTCCTTCTCTATTTGGGTCATGATGCAATTCACATCATACCCTCCTTCGGAAATATTCGTCCTGAATCTTAAAGCTTTATTTTTCTACTAGTTTTAATATAAGTTTATTATGTACTTGTTGTTAGTTTTGAAATGGTGAGTTTAGCCATGAAGGGGGGCGATGGTTGAATTGGCTTTATAAAACTTTTTCGAAAGCTTAAACCTCTTTTCAATTGAATATAATTGACTGGAAAGTTTGGATGTAAATGCAGTAGACCAGTACACTTTCAGTCGATTAAAATATAAAATAGCAAACTAAATTGTTATTGATGCTATGAAACAGTCGATTAAAGAGACAAATCAGTCGACTAAAATACTGGAGAATTATGCAGAATGCAGAATTTGCGAATTCAACTCAAACAGCAATCTTTTGCATACAAGACTTGTTCCAATCAGTATTTATAACAAGTATAAAGCCTCAAATTACACAAGAACACATTAAATCACACCAAAGATCAAATTGCTTGGTTTTCTTGAGTTTTTAAAGAGTTTCAAAGAGAATGAGATGAGAGAAAGAAGAATGCACAACTGTTTTTATACTGGTTCACTCAATCACAGAGCTACATCCAGTTTACCAGGACAACCTGAGCCTGGTTTTCACTATATTCAAAAGTTTTATAAACCACAAACCAAGATTACACTTTTGAACAACAAAACACACAAGATTTTTGACTCACACAAAAATCTAGACACACAACCTACAAGAATCACACTTGTAGACCTGAAATCACATCAGGCAAACCATCCAGAGGCACAAGAACATCCAAACCTAATAGTGGATGTCCCTAGCCAACCATACATGTGTGCTTCAAGCTACTCACAAGCCAAAATGCCTCCAAGATCAACCAAGATCAATCAAGATCTTCAAAACACGAATTAGAGTTGTGTATTATAGAGAGAGAACGCTTCCCAGAGATTGAATGACAAGGTTTCGTTCAGAAAAACTCATATTCGCACCTCTACTTGCGAAAACACAGCTTAGTTTGGTTTAAGTGAAAACAGTCGATTGAATTTTCCGTAGTCAGCTGATTTCACCTAACTTAAGTGAAATCAGTCGATTGAAAAATAATTCAACTGACTGAATGCATTCATACCAGAAACTATATACAGCAAGCCTTTTAACCTATTAAAACCTATTTTAACAGATTAAAAGAGACACACTAAGGCACACAAGACATCTAACCTATGTCATATAGCCTATCAACAATGTATAACACTAACATGTTACATTTAACATGTTATATACATATTTAACACACTAAAACTTAATCTTCAAGAGGATCTTCATCAATCTTCATGCACATGTCTTTATCAATTCTTTGCTTCAAGCTTGCTTATGCCAACACATGTGAAGGACTTTATTTTTCCATAACTTGAAACTAATTCTCTTCCTCCAGGATCAAATACAACTTGAATAAATTCATATTTGTTCCTTTCCGATGGTTGCTATCTGTGGAGCACCTCTCTTGCCAACACTACCCCCACCTTGATATGTAACAACAAATAACTCCATGTGATGTGTTTGAAGACTTTGTTTTTCATAAGCGGACCGGATGCATAATAAAGCACTATGAACAAGCTTCCTTTTCAAACATGGAAGTTGGTGTATTTCACTTACATGCCTATTCTTTTATTCTTGTAAAATGACATCACAAACTGTAAAAGAAAAATCATTGACAAATAAATTTTTTGTCTCTTTTTGCTCTACTTCCTTTTCTTTTTCTTCATTTTCCCTTCTTTCTTCAATCTCTATTGCTTCTTTTTCTATTCTTTCTTTTTCTATTTTCTCCTTCAACCCATGTTGATCCTTACTGACTTGTCTTGGTGTCACAAATTTCAACTTAATTTTATGTCCCGCATGCCTCAAATAAAGCGAATGTTCATCAAGATTGAGTGTTTTAAAACAAAGTCATGACCATCCCAAAAGAATATGACAAGAGTTCATAGGAGCAATATCACATAATACTTTTTTCACACATTGCCCTGTAGTGAATTTGATCTATGCTTGATTCGGATGAAAGCTTGTTGGTAACTGTAGTTTCTCCAACAATCTTTGTCTTACAACATTGTTCTCACTTTCGTAATTGTATACAACAACAAAAACCCAGTTGGGCGGGTCTCATGATTTTTCATTAAAAATTCATTGTTTTGTTCAGTCACAAAAGACATGAAAAAAATTCAAAATATTTATGAAATCCTTTTTCACAATATTGTTGTTGTGGGAGCAAATTAGTTGTTCAGATGTTTTATTTCTTTCTTTAATGGCATCACCAAGACTCATTGCATCTAAATTTGTTTCAACATTTAATATTCAATATAAGTAACTATTCCTTATAATACCGAGGGTCACAAATTCAAATTTTGTAAGGTTTGACATGTTTATAATTATCACATAAAATAATAATAAGAATAATAATCAAAATTATAATAATCATCATAATAAAAATAATAATAATAAGACAAAGATGAAAATAGATAAAGCCAAACAATTATTATCACAAAAATAAAAATATAAGATAAAATTGTAAATGAAGAATGGATTAGAAAGAGCCTAGATTGAGACATGCAGAACACTTTCCTTATAGAGAAAAAACTCCCACTAGCCCTTAGTTGGTTGGAGCATGGTGTTGATAACTTTGGTCATGGTTGTGGTCACGCTAGTGATCATGGTGTTGGACATGCTCATAAAGGAAATTTCAAAAACACATTTTATCACCATAAGTAGAACAATAATGTGAAAAAAGGGAAAAAAAAGGGTGAAAATAATCACAAACAAGATGAAAATTTAAGTTATCATTGCGGTGGTAAAGACCATTAGAGTTGTACATGTCCTACACTAAAGCATCTTAAAGAATAAGGAAAAGAACATAGAAACACACTTTGCTTATGAAGATGGTGATTTAGATTATGACCATATGGATGTCACTCATTTTGATATTATTTTTTTTGCTAAACCAGGTGGAAACATTGATCACCTCATTGGTGATGGGAGTGTTGAGAAATATATTTTCATATATTATGTTCTTAATTTTAAGACAATCTAATTTATCAAGAGATATATTACATATGGATATCAATATTGTACATTATATGTATGTTACAAATGGATATCTTTTAAGTTAATGATATATTAATATATATACATATTATGTGCAAGAATGTGAAATAGGGATTTTGAAATGGACTTGTGGTTTTGATTTTGTTATACAATACATATACATATATAAAGGTTCAAATTTTTTTTCAGAGATGATATTTTATACTAAATTTTATTTGATATTATATGATTTGCATAGTTGATTATTTTTGGGACGTACCTCTAATGAGTTAAGGTTATTAAGTCCATCAAAATGTAATTATATATATGATCATATGGTATGTAGTAATGTTGTATTGACTAATACATATATTGTGTCTTGCTGATAGTAAATACAATTTTCAATAGTAATTTTTTTTCTCTTGTTTGGTTATGTGAGAAGTCAATATTAGCATTATTTCTAGTACTACAAACATATTTGAAGGCTTCGGAAGAGTTATTATACTTCTACCAAGAAGTTTAATAGAAACTAATTAAGTTTCCAAGATATTTGTCCAAATAAATATCATATTGGGACAAACAATGAAAGAGATATGAAATATCTTTATATCACTAGAATTGAGTTGAATAAAAAAATGTGTTTTGGAGAATTGAGCTGAATAAAAAATATTTATTCGAGAAATTATCAGCCTTCCCTTATGGCCTGTACTACACATTTATTAGTGCAATTGAAACACATGTCATTGTATGCTAGAAGCTTATGAATAAAAATGAATTTCGTGTTTGGCATGATCAGTTGGGTCATCATGATTCTATTATGATGCGAAACATGGTTGAAAAATTAATGTAAACATTCACTTAAGAGTCAAAAAAAATTTCAGTCAAATAACTTCTCATGTATTGCACGTTCACAAAGGAAAGTTGATAATAACATCACCAGAAAAATTAGAAATGAGACCATCTCCTTTTAGAACAAATATAAGGTGATATTTGTGGTCCAATACACCCATCATGTGGATCATTTATATATTTCATGCTTTTAATTGATGCATCAACTAGATTATCACATATTTGTTTATTATCAACTCGCAATCAGGCATTTGCAAAGTTATTAGCACGGTTAAGAGCGCATTTTCCAGATAATCCAATTAAGAAAATTTGTCTTAATAATGCTAGTGAATTTACATCTCATGCATTTCATGGGAATTGTATATCAATTGAAATTGAAATTGAACATCCAGTAGCACATGTTCATACTAAAAATGGACTTGCAAAATCATTAATAAAAGTCTAAAATTGGTTGCAAGATCATTACTTGTGAGAGTTAATCTTCCACTAGCTACTTGGCTATAAGCAATTTTACATGTCGCAGTATTGATTGACATCAAGCCAACAGGTTATCACAAATACTTTATTATGCAGATAGTTTTTGGTCAGTAACCTAATATTTCTCATTTAAGAAGTTTAGGGTGTGGTGTATACATTCCAATTTCCCCACCAAAAGAGATTATGATGGGTCCTCATAGACGATTGAGAATATATGTTAGATATGATTTTCCATCAATAATAAAATATCTTGAACTATCAAAAGGAGACTTATTTACAGTTTATAAACGAGACTGGTGTGGATATCATACTACCAATACCTGTGGGTATCCGTTATTCGCAAAAAATTGAAATTGAAATTTAATTTATATTTTATTAAGTTAAATTTAATTCAAATTGAAATTTAATTTATATTTCATTTGGTTAAATGTAATTGAAATTAAAATTTAATTTATATTTAATTTCATTTATATTATATTTTTTATTTTTTATAATTTTATTTAAATTTTATTTAAAAAATGTATAAAGCATACATTTTTTTAAATATTTGCGGGTACCCACGGGTTTTAAAAAAATCCACTAGTATTTTTTAAATGAGTACCCAACAGGTAAACGGGCATGTAACGGGTGAATTTTATTTGTGAATCAAGTAGTAGGCACTATCTACGCTCAACCTGACCCATTGTCATCCCTACGGCACCTAAAAGTTTCACATCGCTTAGAAGTCGAGACCTAAGGGGGTCTAAATACCCCTTCCTCCTTCTACCCTCTGAGGCACCTTTTAAGGAGAAAATTATGATGGAATCGATGCTCCAAAGTAGAGATGGCAAATAAACCTGTCATCATGGATATTGTCAGAATTTGTCCCTGTTTTGATGGAAAATCCCCGCATTAACTGGGTATAGGTATGGGTATGGGTATGGGTATGGGTATGGGCAATACCCGACTTTTTCAATTATTTATAGCGATGGGGATGGGGATGTACATATCTACCTCATTCTCGTCCCCATACCTGTCATAATACTCGTCCCCATCATATCACCGTCCCCTTTTAAATTATTAAATACTCATTGTCTATTAAGTAACCTTATATCCATATATATATATATATATGTGTGTGTGTGTGTGTGTGTGTGTGTGTATGTATACACACACTTTCTATTTTTTATTTCTTTTTATTATTTGGTTTGTCATGAAATTTATTCTTATCTCCAATATATTTCTCATCCTATCCCAACTTTTATGCAATTATGTTCAAATGATATATGTCAATTAAATATTTTTTATATCTCACATTTGTATATTTTTACTCTATTTTAATATTTGTATTTATTTTATGTTTTCTTTTCACATGATAATGCTTTACACTATCAATTTAAGTATTCCATAATATAAATCTTTCATTTATTAGGTAATATAGAAAAAATGTCTTCTTTATTTTATTATTATTAATTTTTATTTCATTTGAAGAACTTTTTTATTTTGCTAAAATCATTTTCGTTATATATCAATCATCGACTAAATTGACATTTGAAAAGTTTTCTTAGATGTCTATGATATTTTTAATCTTTTTTTACCCTTAATTATACATTTGCTTTCCTTTGTGTGATTTCCTTCAGCGGTCTCTCAAATTATTTCTAAAATACACCTTCAATAATTTTTTAATGTTTTTATTTATTTTATTTTTATAATGTAGAATAGTATTTTGATATTTTTTATATAATTATTTTATTTTCTAATTCATTAGCATACGCGTAATTTTATCACTACAATTTTATAAATAAATTTTATTTTATATAATTTAATATTTTAATATAGTTGTCATGAATCTTTTTTATCACCATCCAACATATATTGAAGTTCAAAAGGTGAAAGATCTATGATAAAATTTTATTATTATTATTTTAATTTTTGTTCTTTGTAAGATTTTGATCAAGTGATGTAATATAACTTTTATTAGTATAAAAAAAAGATTTCATTAGAATTTAAAAAATTGAAGGAAATAGACATTTAAAATAATTTTTAATTTGAATATTTATTTTCCTTTTACATATTTTTTAAATTATTTTTAAATTTTATCAACTAGGTTTCATTAATGTTTGCAAATTTAGTAAATATGAAATTTTATTTGGTATTCTAATTTGAAATGTAAATAATTATAATATAATTTATTTATAAATAGTTGATATTGAAGGAACAACACTTCTTTTAATATTGAATATTTAATAATATTATGTTTCCTATACCGTAATTTTTTATTATTTTATAAAACTTAATTAATTGATATTGAAACAGAAAGAAAGTGGGTATGAGTACTGGTATGAGTATATAGATGGGGCAAAAACGTGATACCCGTTGGGTTTGGGTATAGGGATGAGGATAAATTTTTTTCTCTGTGAATGGGCATAGGATAGCGAAACGCATCCTCGCCTCGTTGTCATCCCTACTCCAAAGTTGACAATACCTTAGATGTGGGGTGATTGACCCTAACGATGTCTTGAGATCGAAACACTAATTATACTATGATATTGCCTTTACTGTAAATTTGTTAAGCAATTATCCTAATGATTCAAAATCATATCTAATGAGTTATGGAGATTAGGGATGGCAACGGGCCGAGGCGAGGACGGGTTTCGCTATCCCATACCCATCCCCGCAGAAAAAATTCATCCACATCCTCATACCCAAACCTAACGAGTATCAAACTTTTGTCCCATCCCCACTGGGTAACGGGTATAATCTCGTACCCATACCTGTACTCGTGTTCTAACTACTTCAATATTAATTTTTATAAAAGAAAAAAAAATTACGGTAAAGAAATAATATTATCAAATATTCAATATTAGGAGGATGATTGTTTCTTCCATATCAAATACTTTGAAATAAATTATAATTGTTTACATTTTAGATTAGAATACCAAATAAAATTTCACGAGAACCAAAACATTTATTAAATTTGCAAACTACAAACATTAATGAAACTTAGTTGATAAAATTAAAAAATATTTAAAAAAAATATAAAAGGAAAACAAATATTCAAATAAAAATGTATTTTAAATGTTTGTTTACTTCAATTTTTTAAATTCTAATGAATCTCTTTTTTATACACTGATAAAAGTTATAATACATCACTTTATCAAAAATGACACGAAGAAAAAATAATAAACATAAAAATAATATGTTGGATAGTGACAAAAAATATTCATAGCAATTACATTAAATTTTTATATTGTAGTAAATAAAAGTTATTTATATAATTAAAGTGAAAAAATTACAGTATGATTAATTTCTTTGGTGAATGTTTCCCTCCATTTCTTTGGTGTTCTTGGAGTTGTGGTGCTATTCTGCTTGTGCCTAAACCCCCCTCACAGTAGTGTTTGATAAGGTAAGGGAAGCTAGAGTTTGCTTGTTGCTTTCGATATTCTGCTTACTTTGGTTTTCATTTCATGATTGTGTGGCTGGTTTGCTATTATGATTGCTTGGGAACTGTTAAAACATTGTTTGGTTTCGAATGCCTGGTTGTTGCACGCATGAACAGTGGAGCAACCTGGTGTCTTCACTCAGGCGAGCGAGTATCGCCCAAGCGAGAGTACCAGAAGTACTCCATGGTGCTTGTGTAAGCTGTCGCTCAGGCGACGAGCTCCAGTTTTGAGCGATAAGTCATCTCGCTCAAGCAAAGAGGTCTCGCCTAAGCGAGAAAACGTGAAAGTGTCATTGTTCCGTTGTTCGAGCTCTCGCCTAGACGAAAGGAGCTTGCTTGAGCGAGAGAACCTTTCTCGCCTGAGTGAAGGTTTCTAGCCTGAGCGAGAACTGGGCAGGGACGTGCTCAGTTGCTATTTTCTCCTCTGTATTTGGTTGATGGTCACATGTTTGATTGAATTACTTTGTTAAAGCATGAATTGGGTGAATATGCATGTATCAAATGGTTTATGGGGTGGAATTGATGAGTTTGGTATGATTTTGCGTATGGATTATGATTGGATGGTTGGTTGAATATTGGCATGAGATTTGGTATGCATGATAATTCTATGTTTGGTTGGTGAGACATGACTACGGTATGGATTAGGACGTAATTCCATGAATCTTTTGGTGAGATCTCATGGTGGTGCCTCATGTAAAGGATGTAATTCCACGAATCTCTTGGTGAGATCTCATGGTGGTGCCTCATGTAATGGACGTAATTCCATTACCCTCTTGGTGAGATCTCATGGTGGTGCCTCATGTAATGGACGTAATTCCATGACCCTCTTGGTGAGAGCTCATGGTGATGCCTCAGGTAATGGACGTAATTCCACGAACCTCTTAGTAAGGTTTCATGGTGGTGCCTCAATATATAATTAAGTAAGGATTCAAGTAAGAATTGCATCCTGAAACTCTAAAGAGTCAGTTAGTCTCATGTAGAGCATACTGACTCAAGTGGTGAGAGTAGCAGGAGGCCCTAGTCTTTGGCAGGATAATGGCCTTAGATGTTTGAAGGCTAACCTTGTGCGTGTTAGGGTGGAATGCATTGGCAATGGCTTTATAGAGCAGTAAAGGCCACAACAAGTGCAAGCATCCAATGAATCTGATTGATTATATGTATCTAGATAATTGAGTCTTAGAGTCTTACTTGGTAGCTATCACATGCTTGGTTGGTTCATGTATTCTTGACTTTTAAATTGCATGCTCAAATGTATGATAAAACCTTTTTACTTTAGCTTACCCCTTTCTGTTTGTTTGTGTATTCTGTGTGTGGTTTTCTTCTTTTGCGATGATCATCAAATTATTGATGTGAGCAAATGTGGGAACCCCTAGTGGTCATCAGGGTGAAGGAAACTCCGCTACATAGCTATTCTTGGGTTGGATTCTCTACTTCGTGTACTCTTTAAGGCTGAGGCGTACATACTGCCCTTGCTCTATGAGAATATATTTTGGATAACTGTCAAAACGTTTATTCTTGTTCTTCTTTTGTTAATGGCATTGTGGTGTGCCTTAGTTTTATCTCTGTGTATTTTGGAAAATTGTAAGGAGTGACACTTATGTAAAACTAATTGAGGATCTTTAAGATTTATAATTTTCACACGATAAATCATAATAGAGCACTAACCTTGATCCATGAGAGATCTTGTGAATATGCGTTCTTCTGTTTATAATCTTGTGTGCTCTTCAACCACCGTTTCCCAATCTATCTCTTTGCCTTTCTTTCTCTTCTCACACGTACTTGATGGGTTACAGTGAAAAGAACCTTATGGCCAGAGACAGAACCCTAATTCCTTTTATAAACCAACGTCCATCAAGTTGGTTTTATTTTATCTTTATCTTTATTTTATTTTATTATCACTTCCCATAATAATAACCAATAAGTCTTTATATTTTATTAAATCACAATTGGGCCCATCATAATATTTCAAATGAGTCACTAATAGAATTAATTCGTCAATTAATTCTAACATTCTCCCACTTGACTCATACGATGTCATAACATTATGTGATTTAATACATAAACATAATGCGCAATAAAAGACCTTGCATAAATTGGTTCCATCATTATTCATAATTAAAGATACAGAAATAATAAGAGTCATGGCGGTCACACATAATTTGATCGACATGATCCCTTCCATGTACTACTATATCATCCCTTTCTCCTTAATATGACCTTAAAAACGAGAAGTCCATAATGGGTTCAAACACAATGTCATTTTACAAAGCAATAACATAACATA
>Ga0214544_1003711_pt1 | contig 31237 bp, 18 predicted proteins | sample CNSS3metaG_FD_160074 | JGI IMG/M metagenome (GOLD analysis project Ga0214544, IMG submission 160074) | Root nodule microbial communities from cowpea collected in UCLA plant growth center, Los Angeles, California, USA - CNSS3 | ecosystem: Host-associated > Plants > Roots > Nodule | place: USA...
AAAAAAATTAAAAAAATAAAAAAAAAAATTTTGTAAAATTAAAAAAAAAATAATAAAAAATTTTATTTATATATATATATATATATATATATATATATATATATATATATAAAATTTTCATTGAAGGGAAATAATAATTTTTAAAAATTTAAGGATGAAAAATAATAAATAATTGTTCTGTAGTTCTCCTATACCTGCTGAACACCACACATCCATACTTTTGAAAGGAAAGAAAAGATAACAAAGCGGAAATCGTATCCAATAATCACAGCTTCCCTATAACTAAAATGTGTAATTTAGGCCATAACATTTAATAAAAAAATAAAAGATTGAAAGTCAGCCATAATAACCACTGACTTCATCAAGTTGTGCACAAGTCGTGCTAAAAACATACAATTTCTGATGTCCAAAAAAGAAATATACAATTTGTACACAGTACTTATGACTTCAAAGGAAACCCTATTTTTAAATTTTCTGAGCATGTAGTCACAATAACCCACAACTTCTAATATGATTATTATGAAATCATTTCTTTAGATCATGACTTACATCAAGACTTGTAATACACTAAAAATTTGTCTATTCTAATATTTTGCCCAAAAGAAAACACTATATTTGTAAAAAAAACATTCTTTAACACTATATAATAAAGACAAATACAATAATTTTCTAAAAAGTCAAAGTCATAAATTTGTTGCATAACTTTCTATTATAATTATAGAAATAAATAATAAATTTTACATGGTCATAAATATTTAGATTATATAAGTATGTTGAGTATACATTTATTTAATCCCCTTACATATATTCCTATAATGAAAATTTTTCGTAAAATTGTTATTTGTTAATTTTAAATGAAATTTTTAAATAATTTTGTTTTTCATGAATGAATTTGATCTCATCCAATAAAAGCAGTTATTGAATGAATTGCATTCAACTTTCATTGTATTAATCAAATTGAATCCATTTGTTTACTAAATTTATTAGTAGATAAAAATAGATTGATGGACTATTTTATCCCATTAATTACAATTAAAAATAAAATTCATCAACCTTAATAAATATTAAAATAGAGATTCAAGATGTAGTGTTAGTTTCTATATATTTGTACATACATACATATCTAGTTTGATTAAATTTAGGTGTTTTGTTTACAGCCCTAACAAACGAACGAAACATTTGCAATTGGCACATGGAATGATTATTGAATGTTTACACCATTCATCTCCATCTTGTTTAGCTTGGAAGGTCTCTTGTAATTCTTTAACAAGAGGGATGAGCAAACAACACTGAGAGAAGAGGCCGCCATTGCAGCTCCAGCAATCCATGGTGGTAAGCGAAATCTAGTGGATGAGTAAAGAATTCCCGCTGCAATTGGGATGGCTAAGATATTGTAACCCAAAGCCCAAAAGTAGTTTAGACGTATACGAGAGAAGGTTCTGTTCGCAAGGTCAATGGCAATGATTATATCCTCCAAGTTGCTCTTCATCAGAACGATGTCTGCTGCTTCAATTGCTATGTCTGTGCCAGCGCCTATTGCCATCCCAACATCAGCTGCCACAAGTGCTGGTGAGTCGTTGATGCCATCTCCCACCATTGCCACCGTATACCCACAACCCTGTCTCAACTTCTCCGATTAAATAATCACATGTATGCATATTTAATCAAATGTTGTATTTAATTTCTGTGATAAAAATCATAGTATATATGACATTTAAGGTGACTATTATTGAATCAATAAATTTTTAGTGTATATCAGCTGGTGATTGAATAGGTGTACGATTTTTCACTGTTTTGTAACTTGACTTAACCTTAGTTATACCCTGTTAAAAAGCTGGCGGAAGGTATTATATGGCTTAGATGATGTTTTTGTTGTGGAGAATTTAAGTAAGAAAATTAGAAGGACGTGTAATCATGTACTGTTTGGCAGTGTTAAAGACTTGTTTGGGGCAATGATTTTGTTATACCTGCAGTTCTTTTATTTTAGTTGCTTTAGTCTCAGGTTGAGCCTCTGCTATGACAGTTTCAATACCGGCTTGTCTGGCTATGGAATTGGCAGTACCCCAGTTATCACCTGTCACCATGATGCTCTTAATTTTCATGGAATTAAGAATGGAAATAACTTCATTGGCGCCAGGTTTCAATGGATCAGATACAGCCAAAACTCCAGCGACTTCTCCATCCAAGGATACTAAAATCCCAGTTTGAGCCAGGCTTTCAGCTTCTGCTAGTATTTCTTCAGCATCAGCTGAAATTGTTATGTTATGATCCAGCATCATCTTTTTATTCCCTACCAATATTTCCTTGTTTAGAACAATGGCCTTTACTCCATGGCCTGAAACAGAAACAAAGTTGCGTGCTTCTGGCCAGGAATGATTTTGTTCTTCTGTGATCTTCTTGGCGTGCTCAACAATGGCCTTAGCTATTGGATGTTCGCTGTTCACCTAATAAAGATATAACTTTAAATACTATTTTAAATGTAATTTCAGATTCAGGAAGTTATGGTAAATGGAATAAGGCTTGCCTCTGCTGCAGCAGTAAATTCATAGAAATCTTTAATTGACATCTTTTTGAAGATTTTTGTTGTTACAACCACTGGCTTCCCAACTGTGAGTGTTCCTGTCTTGTCAAACACAATGCAATTCACCTGCAATATTGCAAGTTGTGATTGTCAATTTCACATCAAGATAAACGCTACCAATAGAATTTTTCCCCATTGTTAATGTGAAGACCACTACTCACTTACCTTGTTTGCACTTTCTAATGCTTGGCCCCCTTTGATCAACACACCTTGTGTTGCACCAACTCCAGTACCAACCATAACAGCAGTAGGAGTGGCTAGGCCTAGAGCACAAGGACAGGCAATGACCATGACTGAAATCCCAAACTGAAGTGCAAGCTCAAAGTAGTTCATGGAGGATGGTATCCAAGATTTCGGGTATGCATGTAACTTTCCTGCTATAAACCAGGAGAGCCATGTTGAAAGAGAAAGCACAATGACCTGCAAAAAACAAAAGGGAACTGGTGAGCATGGATGAGTTTCCTCTGACTGACTCCATGAGTAAAAACTAAAAAAGAAAAATCAGTAAATATATTAGTTCTAAGTTTACCAGAGGAACAAAGTATTTAGAAATATGATCTGCAAGTTTTTGAACCGGAGCTTTAGCCATCTGGGCTGACTCAACAAGTCGAACGATCTGGGAGAGAGCACTCTCGGATCCAACTCTTGTCACCTTAACATGCATGACCCCATTCTCATTCATAGTGCCTCCAATCACCATATCACCCGTCCTCTTTGCCACGGGCCTTGCCTCTCCGGTTATCATGCTCTCATTTACATGACTTTGTCCCCATATGACAAAGCCATCAGATGCTACTTTTGAACCAGGGACAACCTTGATCACATCGTCCTTTTGTATCAACCGACTATCAATTTGTTTTTCACTAACAACATCCCCATTGTCATCTTGAGTTAACAAGGTCGCTGTCTCAGGTGTCAAGTTCATAAGCTTTGCAATGGCCTGAGATGTCTTCCCCTTTGCCAACACTTCCAAATACTTCCCCAACAGAATAAAAGAAATAAGCATAGAGCTGGTCTCAAAGAAATCGTTTCCTTTGAAATGCCGAGAGAAAACAGCTCTTTCCACAACATAGAGAGAATAAAAATATGCTGCATTTGTCCCTAATGCTATCAACACATCCATGTTAGCAGAACCTTTGCGCAATGCTTTATATGCCCCAACATAGAACCGTCTCCCTATGATAAACTGCACCGGGGTAGCAAAGTTACACCTCAAGAGAAGTCCAATAGTCAACATATTGACAATTTTGATATCCAAAACACGTTTAACTCCAGGTATATACATGAGAACCATGGATGTAAAGAAAACAGGAATGGTAAAAGCTAAACTCCATATGAAAAGCATGAAGTATCGGTTAATTTCCTGCTGTCTAAGTGCTTCTCTTCCTTCATCGTTTGGAAATATCACCGCTTTAAAACACCCTGATCCAGTGGATTCTATGACTTCTATGAAGGTTCTTGGTCCTGTCATGTGTGGTATATAAGTTATGGCAATTTTGTTAATGTCCGGATATATGTCTATGGTTTGAACACCAGGGAGTGCATGGAGAGAGCGCTGAATGGCAGCAAGGGATTGGTCGTTTTTAATGCCATCGATTTTAAGTTCAATCTTGCTCATGTGTTCCCCTGTGCTTATTAGTATGGCTTCGAACCCGGTGTCTTGTATAGCTTCCATTAAGTGGTTGTGGGTGAGGATTTTGGGGTCATACTGGACTTCTGCTTCTTCTGTTGTTAAGGCCACTCGTGCCTTATGCACCCCACGAAGGGAATGTAGAGCTGATTCAATAGTGGAGGAGCAAGAGGTACACGTCATGCCTCGAATGTGTATGCGGCATATTTGAGTTGAGGTGTAGTTGGAGTCTTCTTCAATAACTTTGGCTTCAAATCCAGCATCTTCAATGGCCTCGCGTATCCTCTCCTCCTGCGTCAAATGTATATGATTTGTGAACAGATGATGAAATAAGAGTTTAGTAATGGCCATAGCTATTCTTTTTTCCATACACCCTTCTCAATAGATATCTATTGTATTTTCTTTTCCTAAAAATATTAAGGATGGAGTAAACTCATGAATTTATTCACCACTAAATTTTTGGACATGCGTTAAATTAATTTTATTTATTTAATTAGTTATTCAATAAAATGAGGCTTTAACCTTAATTAATTTCACCTATTATTTTAATTTTTTTACAAAATATAATATCAGATCAAATATACTTCTGGTCGTATAATTTTTTTTTTTTAATTCTTCGAAAAATTCTTCACTCTTAGTCTAGTCTCTCTAATTTTGAAAAAAATAGTGTTTTGTAGATATATAAAAAGCAGTTTAGAGATGATGTTTGAATATCCAAAGTATTGTATACAGATTGAACTTTAGATGTTTTATACAGACTAAAATTATACGTTTTCCTAAAATATTTATTACTAATAAAATATTTTTTTATTATTAATTTGATTTGAGTTTTAAAAACTCAAAACATAAAAATATATGTTTAAATTTTTTAATTTATATCATAAAAATTGTATTAAATTAATCTTCTCTTAGGTATTTATTTATTTTGATATTTTATTTATATTTATGAGTTATCATATAATGTATGAATATAAATTAAAATTAGTGATTCAATTGGTATAAAATAGTTATTTATAAGTAAATAAGAATATAAAATTGTTTTACCATCTTCCCCACTTCAACATTATAGTGAATGATAATCACTTCAACAGTTAAATTCCTTACATACGATGTTTATAAAATCAGATAATACTTTTTAGATCGTTAGAAGAAGATCCGGTAGAAGAGATTTATGTTGAGTGGGATCTACAAATGGAAAGAATAATGGCTACAGGAAGAAAGTGGAGCACATCATAAAAAGTGCTAATAGGACAGCCGTTAATACGAGTCAGCCAAGGAAAATTTAGGGTCTAATATTAGGCATCCTTGGAGCAAAAAGATTGTTCTCTCTCTCTCTCTCTCTCTCTCTCTCTATAATAATAATAATAATAATAATAATAATAATAATAATAATAATAATAATAATAATATTAATAATAATAATAATAAGATATGCAGTTTAATCATCAACTTTTACTGGAAAAAGAAACCATACGTGCACTGGACAGCATTATTAATGTAATGAACACCGTAAAAATCAGGTTCACTTTGACTTTAGTTTCTGGTATAGGTACGTTTTTGTTTTGGTTGATATTTCGGTTTTAATTTATTTATAAACCATAGAGAATATATAACAAAATAATAATAATAATAATAATGATAAGCGACAAGCAAAAGTAAAAATAAACTCAAGAAATGAGAGATGAGATTTAGAAAGGAAAATGATATAGTACCTCTTTGAATTTCACGCTGAAAGGAAGGATTAAAAAAACTGAGAATGCAAGTTTTAATTTAAAAGAAACACAATATTTACATTATATTGTGTATATTACATTAATTAACTTTTTCAATCAAATAAAATAATTTAAAAACAGTTAATTCTATTTAATTTTAACAAGATCAATAAGAAACAATTCATCATTGAAAATAACATTAATAAAATATAAACTTCACAACAAAATTTATTGGAGATTTAAAAAAAAACGTACTTAGATAAAAAAAAAGAAATAAAAAATTATTAAAAATATTGAAAATAATATGAAAAGTTATGAAGAAGTAAAAATGAATTAAGTCAATTTAGAATGATGTTCTATTTTTAGGGTTGTTCCATGAGAAAGACTAAAAAAAGGTATATTGCATGGAAGAACGTTATTGGTCTCGGTGATTTCCTTTTCATGAGAAAAAAGAAAATGGAAAAGCCAGAAAACGAAACACTCACTCATGATCTTATCACACCAGCTTTCAATATGTGTGAATATATTATATACCATCCAACTATTTCTTACAAAGACGTAATATAAAATACATGTATATACCATAACAATAGCATTGAGTGTATAGACTTAGAAATTTTGAGACGCAACTACAAACCTTCCACCAAGCCTTGTACTCATCTATAGTTATATATATATATATATATATATATATATATATATATATATATATATATATATATATATATATAAATGGTAGTATTTGACTTGAGTGTTATGAAAATAAAGATAAAAAAATGGCTAATATATGCAATTTGTGTGTCATATCATATTCTTGTAATAGAGCCTTTATAAACTACAACAGTGAAATGTCACCATCTAAAGCATCATTATCTGTAAAAGAGTAAACATTGAAAGGTTTAATTTACGTTATGGTAAATTCTTTCAGTTCTTTAAACATAATTATTGAGTCTTTAGCGAAGGATAACTTTTATCGATTTAATTAATCAGACAGTTTTTCTGCACGAAGCATAGCACTACGGAATTTCGAGATCTTTGATCCACGTACTTCCCCTACTCACCTTTCGATCACCCACTTACTTTCGAAAAACGATCATTTGCCATGATTATAATATTTTAGACGTTAATGAAAAAACAATGATTGAAGAGATCAAGAATAGAAAATTTTGGGAAATTTTACAAATGATCAATTGCCAATATATTATTTATACCACGTACGTAGGCCTAACATATCCTTAAAGAACCCCTTAGACACTAAATAATTGATATCGAAAGGTCGTCTTAAATTAAATAAAACTTCTTGCAAAAACATATGTATCTTCGGTCCACAATCTGGAAACTTAAATCAGAATGTTATTATTCTCAAGTAACTGACGTAAACAACTTGCACATTTAATTTTACAGAAAATAATTCAGTTCTTCAGAAATCAGGAACACAATCTTGTGAGTAGAATTGTTCATTTAATTTTTTTCCATGGTATCATTGTGCTGCGTACAAACAAACTCTTGTGATTTTTTAAAGAACTCAGAATTCGTGTATGGAGAGACATGAATGTGTTGAAAAGGCAAAAGAAAAAGCAAGCAATGATGAGAATGTTGAAAATAAAGTGTATGGAGAGAGATTGATACTCACGTTAACCATTGACGGAAAGTAAAGAACCTGAGCTTTGTGATTCAAGACATCAACAACGGCCTCTCGGATTCCAGGTAAGCGTTTGATGGTTTTCTCGACGGATCCGGCGCACGCAGCACACGTCATTCCAATAACGCTGAACAAAACCACGGTGGTTTCTGATCCTTCCACCACCGTCTTTCCCGCTTCCACCGCCGTCATCGAAGGATAGCGTGCCTGAGGCCACAAATTTCCACAGCACTGCAAACTGCTCCTGCACTCCCAACCCCCTAACTTCTTACCCATTTCACTCTCCACTACTTTCTTCTTCACAAAATCAACTGCGGTAAACCCTATTTATAGAACTCAAACATCGCTCAACATCATTTAAACAAATAATAAATAAATACTGCTTCAAAATAAAATAGAAAACAGCAAATAGATTTTCGCAGAAAAAATTAAAGAATTGTTTAAAGGAAAGCTTATGACACGACTCCTATCATATGCAATTAAAATTTACCTGTAAATAGGTTACAAGAAAACTGATTAATATTACAAAAAATAAATTACACCAAAAAATCTCGGAACTGTAAATCAATTGCGGTGTGATTTCTGTTAAATTTTGTGAAAAAAGACAGCAGAGCTCAATAAATACTTCGTGTCTATAACTTGATTAAAAATAATTTAACGAAACGTGAAATAATTCTTTACTTTATTAATTATAGTGTTTTTCATGACTTACTAAAAGGGTGCATTTAGATAAATAACTTTATCAGATATTTATTTATTATTTTTAATACATGAATTTAAGTTGCAAATTTTACAATAACATGGTTACAATAAATTAACAATATTTTTGGTGATACAATAAATATATTTAGATAAGCTACTTTAAGAAGCTTGTTAGAAAGATTGTCCATAACGATAAATATTTTATAATCTTAAATCAGCTTCTTATAAATTTATGTGAATGTCCCTAATTAATAAAAAAATAATGTAACAGTAGATTTTGGTTGAAAAAAACTTTGAATTTAAGCCAAACTTGTTAAATAACAAACAAGATACCTTTTCGAAAGTAAGAATTTTAAGTGTATACTCTTTAGTTGTAAGTGTAACCTATTAAAAAAATAGAATTATTTAAACGTATAAAAGATAGCAGTGCACTGACTTTCAAAGAGGAGTCGTTTGTTTAGACCTAAATAAACCTAATGTAATTTAATTTTAAATTTTCAGAAAAGATAACATTTATAGTTTTAAATAGTATTTATATATAGGGAAAATATTATACTAAAAGCAATTTAGTTTCTTAAAGATTATTTTAGTTTAATTATCAATTAAATTATTTTTTGGCACCCCTACTTGCATTACAGTTTGATGGTATCGGATTTGGCAATTTCTTTTTGTATGGAATAGAATAAAAGCGAATAGAAGTATATATTACTTTGTTTTGAGATTCATGGTAAGAAATTAAAAAAACTTATTTGGTTTGAGTCCTGTACCATCATGGCCACTAAGTAACAAGTTGAAACATTTGATTATGAGAGATATATTGACTCTGTTTATTTTATCATTTCTGTTATGTCCAACTTATTAGTTGATTATTACTATTAAAAATTACATCATCATTTTAGCCATTTTTTTATTTTACAAAAGCTACAGATAATTTTTTATAGGGTTTGAATATTGCTAGTTGCTGAAACATTCAAAACGAAGTGTAGAACGCGAGATTGACATTTGATTCTTTAAGCATATGCACCTAATTTAACATATCCTTTCAAGGTGAATTGACAAATGAAAGTAACTATATTAATTTATATTATCTCTAAATTATTTTTTAAATGTATTACTTCTTAAATTATATTTTATATATATATATATATATATATATATATATATATATATATATTGTTTTTTCTTTAACTTATGAAAGTTATCTAAAACCTTTTTCCGAGCAAAAATATGGATTGTTTGTCATTTAATAAACGGAATTTCACATTAAACTATAATATTTTTTTTTGTTAATGAAAAAAGAGATATATGTAAGAAATGTAATTAAGAAAATCAATTATTTCGTTAAAGAAAATGAGTTGAAAGTTCATTTTTTAGATTTTTTTAATTTATTTTTATATTATTTGAATACTTTATTTATCGGTATTACACTGTAAAACAGGAAAAAAATATTACAAATATTTATGAGCATTTGGTCAATTTATATAACTTTTTTTTTAATTTATTATAAATAAGTGAGATTTAATTATTTTGTTCAATTATTTTGAAGGGCCAGGGATTCATTGCTTTTGGAAATTATTAAAGTTGTTACATTGTCTATTGTGAAGTATTTATTTCATTAAAAATACATTTAAATTAAATTTCTTAAAGTTAAAAGTATTGTTTTTTAACATTTATATCTCTCTCTCTCTCTCTCTCTCTCTCTCTCTCTCTCTCTCTCTCTCTATATATATATATATATATATATATATATATATATCCATAAAGACATAATCCTTAATTTAGAGAACAAACAAATAATACAATAATAAAAATAAATTTCGCAATATTACTAATATCGGAGAAAATAGTTTGAGAGTGAAACCGATTGTCAGAGTATTCTCTAACAATTAAAAGAATACATGAAATATTGTGAAAAGATATATCAAGACTTAAAAAGATGAAGCTTAAAAATTGATTGTAATAATGTCTAGAGAAAAAAATATAATTTTTTAAGTAAAACACTTTAAAGAAAAAGATCATTTTTCTTAAAAATAATCAACTGATAAAAATAATTGGTCAAAAAGTGTTATCATACTCATGGACACTCAGAATGACCACCAAATAAACACTGCAACTTGTTGCTTAGTGGTCAAAATAGTCTTTTGAGACTTGTTTCTTTGTAAAATCCCAATTCAACTTATCATTTTATTGTAAAGTGAACTAATTCGATAAAAGAATAATTCATTCAGAATTAAGTATAAAGTTTAAATATCTTTTAATTAAAAAAATACTATTAATTAATTAAGTTAAATATATTTTTCATTTTTATTATAAAAAATATATATTTATGTGTGGAGTTTTCATTAAATGACAAATAAAATTATGTTAGATTTTTTTTTTATAAAATCCAAAAACGAAATAATTTATAAATTAATTAAAAATGAAAAAACTATTTTTATGACATTCTAACGATAAAAAATATATTTAATTCTGAATACTTTTAGTTTTTAATGATTTCTTATCTCATCACTTAAATAACAAAAAGAGAATGTCAACAACAGTTGAGTAACATATACTTGCTGTATTCTTTTGTATTATATCGACTAGAGTAACATTTAACTGGAAAAAACTACTCAAAATATAATATGACACCTAGAAAAAGAAAAGGAAAATATAAATTCTTATAGATGTTATAATGTGATAAAATAAATAAAGAAAAAATATAAATATTGAGTGAGTATTTAAAAATAATGTTCGAGCACGTATCATTATTCAAATTTATTTTATAAGGTATGAATATTTAAAATAAGGCAGTATTAAATACGGTTGTAAGGAAATATAATAGTTGTTTATTTAAATGTATAACAGAGATGAAACCACTAGGAGTGTAAGAATGAATATTTTGGTCAATTTTTCCAACCCAGTAATTAATTTATTATTATTTGTAATGTGTGTGAAAATCTTAAACGAAAAACAAATTGAAATGGCAGGAGTAATTTGTAAATTTTAGATATTACAGAGTTTAACTAAGGTATTTTACATGAACGAAAACCCTTTCTCACATCTGTACACTAAACTAAAATGATGACAACACAACACTTTATATACGTACAAAAATGGGTAAAGAAAAACCAGGAATCGTGATCATATATCAGTGGATGACTCTATGCTTATGCCTCGGATCTCAAGGTTGTCTAGCTTCTTGGGTCTCCTGTAATATTTCAACAACAGAGAACAGCAAACAACACTGACAGAGGAAGCAGCCATGGCAGCCCCAGCAATCCAGGGTGGCAATCTGAACCTTGTTGAAGGGAAAAGAACTCCGGCAGCAATTGGGATTCCAAGTAAGTTATAACCCAAAGCCCAAACGTAATTCAGGCGTATACGGGTAAATGTTTTTCTGGAAAGGTCAATAGCAGTTATGACATCTTCCAAGTTGCTCTTCATGAGTACAATATCAGCAGCCTCAATAGCAATGTCTGTACCAGCACCTATCGCCATTCCCACATCCGCTGCCACAAGTGCAGGCGAATCATTGATACCATCCCCAACCATAGCCACAGCGTAACCAGAAGCCTGAAAGAGAAAAACAAGTCACTCGGTATGTTGCAACAGCTAATGTATTCCTCTGAAGCAGTGCAAACAACTGCGGAAGTGAGGTTCAGGCACAAGCATTGAAGTTTATGGATATAAAAACCAGTAATTAAGCAAGGGAGTTTGAAAAAGTAAAGTTAGAAAGACAAAATTACGCTAGTACTGACTACTCAACATAAGCAAAAGAGATATAGTTATCTAGTTATGGTTTGAAATAAGGTGGTATTATTTTCATCTCAAGGCACAGAAGTATCATCTCATTAAATAACTAACTTCTTAAAATTAAGATGAAAATGTATAATCATCATGCATTCGTACCTGCAAGTCTTTCACTTTCTCTGCTTTTTGATCCGGTTTAGCCTCAGCTATAACATTCTCAATTCCTACTTCCCTCGCAATAGAACTAGCAGTTCCGAAGTTGTCCCCAGTCACCATAATGCTCTTGATTTTCATTGATTTTAGAATGGAAATGACTTCTTGAGCACCTGGTTTCAGTGGATCGGATACTGCTAAAACTCCTGCCACTTTCCCACTTATAGATACCAATATTCCTGTTTGAGCCATCTTTTCGGCTTCAGCAAGCATATCTTCAGCTTCAACGGGAATTGCAATGTTATGGTCAGCCAACAGGCTCTTATTACCGACCATTATTTCTTTGTTATGAACGGTGGCCTTTACTCCATGTCCTGTAATGGAAACAAAATCTCGTGCCTCGGGCCATGAAGGGTTCTCTTCATCTCGAAATTTTTTGGCATACTCAACTACGGCCTTGGCCAATGGATGCTCACTATTCACCTGAGATAGGCAAGTTAAATTAAGGGCAATTTTTATGACATGCATATGCATCTATAATCCATGAATTTTAAAAGCGCTTACAAAGAAGCTATCATACTCAGAAAGCAAACTCTTATTTACTATAACTATTCACTAGGCTACGCATTGGAGAAGTAGATAGGGGGAGAGGATTACCTCAGTTGCAGCCACAAGTTCATAGAATTCCCGGAGCACCATTTTTGTCAACAATTCTGTTCTCACTATAACAGGTTTCCCGACGGTGAGAGTACCCGTCTTATCAAAAACAATGCAGTTCACCTAGAAGACAGTCATAAACATATTCACGTGTAAGTAATTACAGATAAAATCATGAAAGCTTTAACAGATGACACAACATACAACCAATGATCAGCTTGTCCGTTTTAACTTTCAAAAAGTATAGAGAGATAGGAATGAAGCACAAGAAAAATCAGATTGATACTTGATACTGATATCCAAAAAACCTATTTACCTTCACCCAGCATAACATTAACAAACAACAGTACTTCATACTCGTACTTCATCTTAAGAACTGAGAAATGATATGAAGTGAACACATTAGTTGATACTCCTTCCTAGAAGGCTAACACATATTTGATGTTCGATTAGGTGGCAGGAATGGCTCTCAAAAACCACTTGATATTAATGATCTTTCCTATGTTTATTTTCTTCTTGGCACTTTATTAACTATTCAATTTTTACCCGATCGACATACACAAAGTAAATTCAGAACTAAAGGGACTAATCAAATGTGAAATGCTGACCTTATGTGCACTCTCTAATGCCTGCCCTCCTTTAATGAGCACACCCTGGGATGCACCGACTCCAGTCCCGACCATAACCGCAGTTGGCGTGGCTAAACCCAAAGCACAAGGGCAGGCTATGACCATCACAGATATTCCAAACTGCAAAGCAAGCTCAAAGCTGTCCATTGAAGACGGTATCCAAGACTTTGGGTAAGCATGATATCTTCCCGCCAAAAACCAGGCAAGCCAAGTCGTGAACGAGATCACAATCACCTGCATAGGAACATCCATCCATCCCATTAGGATCTCATCCTCCGCGAGCACAAACAATGATTCAATAAAAACAAACAAAGTCCTTCATTTTCATCACACCAAACAATTAATAATTACCAGAGGCACAAAGTATTTTGATATGCGATCAGCAAACTTCTGCACAGGTGCTTTGGCCATCTGCGCCGATTCCACAAGGCGAACAATCTGAGAAAGAGCACTCTCCGATCCTACCGTCGTCGCCTTAACATGCAAAACTCCATTCTCATTCACAGTCCCTCCAATAACCTTGTCCCCTTTCCTCTTCGACACGGGACGCGCTTCCCCCGTGATCATACTCTCATTCACGTGACTCTGCCCCCGCACAACAAACCCATCGGAAGCCACTTTCGCGCCAGGAACAACCTTAATCACATCATTCTTCTGAACCAACCTGCTATCAATCTCCTCCTCCCCAACAACATTCCCATCAGCGTCCAAATTCAGTAAAACCGCCGTGTCGGGTGTCAAGTTCATGAGCTTGGCAATCGCATCAGACGTCTTCCCCTTCGCCAAAATCTCGAGATACTTCCCAAGCAGAATGAACGAAATAAGCATCGCGCTCGTTTCGAAGAAATCATTCCCCTCAAAATGCGGAGAAGTAGCAGCTCTCAAAACAGAGTAAACAGAGTAAAAATACGCAGCGTTTGTCCCCAACGCAATGAGAACATCCATGTTCGCAGAGCCACGGCGTAACGATTTATAAGAACCGTAATAAAACCGCCAGCCAAGTACGAACTGAACCGGCGTGCACAGCACCCACCGAGCAACCTCCCCCACGGTAAGCATGTTCACAACTTTTGCATCAAGTGCGTCCTTTATTCCAGGGACATACATAAACACCATGGATGTTAGAAACACAGGAATAGTAAACACCAAGCTCCATAAGAAAGATTTGTAATACTGCCTTGTCTCCTCGCGTCTGTGAGAATTTCTTTGTCCTTGTTCCGTAGGATATATCTTCGCCTTGAAATTCCCATTCCCTGTTTTCTCAATCACGTTGATCAAATCTCTGGGTCCAGTGAAGTCCGGTTTGTAGGAAACCGATATTTTGCTGAATTCCTCTGTTAAGTCAACCACAAGAACTCCTGGGAGTGTCCGCAGAGAATCTAGTATTGGTTCCATGGAAGCGCCGTCGGTTACCGCGCCTTCCACGTGGAGGTCTATCTTGGTGAAGTCTTCACTTGAACTAATGAGCACGGCTTCGAATCCGGCATCTTCTACGGCTTGTAAAATGTCGTTTGGATTGAGGAGGAGATCTGGGTTATAGTGGACTTGGGCCTCTTCGGTGGCCAGGCCCACGCGGGCCTCGAGGACACCGTGAAGGCCTTGTAAAACGGACTCTAGCGTGGAGGAACAGGAGGTGCAGGTCATGCCTTTGATTTGGATGCGGCATACTTTAACAGATTTATCGTCAGTGCCGTCTGTGAGTAATAGCGCTTCGAAACCCGCGTCTTCGATGGCCTCGCGAATGGTCTCTTCCTGAAAGAACAAAAAAGGTTAGAAAGTGAACGAGAAGAAAAAGAAGATGAAGAGAGAGTGTGTCTCTGTTGTGGTGTTGTTTGCCTCACGTTAACGAAAGAGGGGTAGAAGACGACGTGAGCGCGGTTGTTGAGGACGTCGACGATGGCCTGGCGGATCCCGGGGAGGCGTTTGACGGCTTTCTCGACGGATCCGGCGCAGGCAGCACAAGTCATTCCGACGACGGAGAAAAGAGCGGTGGAGTCTGAGAGCTCCTCGACGGTGGTGGCGGGCTGTCCCTTAGGGTATTTAGGCATGGAGGGGTAATGAGGTCGCGGCGAGAGGTTTCGCCAGCAACTTAACGCTAACAACTTCGCCATTGCTTTTTTCGAAAAGTAGTGCCTACCAAGCAACACCACTCAGGTTCGTAAATTTTAACCCATACCAATACCAGGGTCGCTTTTATAGTGTCAACCCTGTTTTTGCTTCTCCAATGCAATCTCCATCCATACGCTTTTGACTTTAAACTGACACGTCTTGTTTGGTGGGGTCCTTTTTTTTCTATTTTTTAGTCGGTGGACCAGTTACTTACGTGGGCTTAACGCAACTTTGGGTTGGGGGAGTTGAAAGTTGGGTCCGTGTAACTACTAACCACTTCACGGCCCAGAATTAGGGTTTTTTTTTTCACAAAGAAGCCCACTAGATACGGGTTAAATAAGGGAAGTCAAATAGAATAGTTTAATTGTATGGTCTGTTTTAATTAGAATAATTTCCTACGTTCCTTTATAGATTTTATGGAATATGTTCCTTTTTTTCTTTGCTTTTCAAATATTTTATACTATATTGGCTTAGAAAAGGACACTTCCTGAAACCTCATGCATGAAGCGGGCAACGCACTACCTACCATTTATTAATCCAGAAATCATGGTTTCTACGTAAATGACTACATTAATGTCATTCTCTCGTTATATATTTTATTTATTTGGTTAATAGTATTTCTTTATTGGGCCGTCTGTGACGTCATGGATTACGTTTAGAGGCTGGCCAGCCAAATTTGACTTGGACTCTAAAATGAAAGCCCATTCAATAATAGGCTTATAAAATCAAAATATCCAGTCAGCCGTGGCCCACTGTCCAATTCATAATATCTGGGCCTTATCATCTTAGGTTTTTTTTAATAGAAGGGACCAACTCTCTGAGAATGTGGATCATTGATGAAAGACGGTCCAAATCTTTGGTGCCCAATTTCAAATTCACAAGCGTAACCCACTTAAAATGAATATAGTATATGCATCCTCAAGAATAACAAATACAAGCTTTCTTTATCTACAGTATCTATACTATTATATAAAAAATATTCCTCCTTTTTTGTGTTTAATTTTTTTTTTCAATTTTACTTTCAAGTAATTTTTTTATGTAACCATTTTTTAAAATTAAATAAATAAAATTCATCTATAAAATAAATAAAAATCATCTATATTTATTCTTATAATTATAATTTTTTTTGTTAACATAAAAAAGCGAACATACAATTGTTTTCAGTGGTTCATAGAAAGTGAGTATACAAACATTTACAACAATTCACACATACTAATAAATTAATTGAATTACAAATCAAACTTTAATAAAAGGAACTCAAACCTAAAAAAAAAAAAGTCAAATGTAATAATATGTTAAATTTGAATCTTATAAACCAAACATATTAGAGTCTTCTCATATATCCCTAACGAATTTGAATTTTGTTGAAACAAAAGTAGGTTATTAATGACTGAGTTTAGAAAATTCAGCAATTACACATGTTGTGTAAAACGGAAAAGAAGTGCTTAAAAAGTATTTATCCCAAATTTAATTGCATAGTTATTGGTTATCGGGGACATGATATCTCTAATTAAGGGGTGTCCTAATTTGGAAGATCTAATTAAAATTAAGGTTGGTGCATTATATAGAGTTGAGGAGGTATCGGAAGGAAGTAAAAGAGATTGCAACGGATCTGGCACTTTGAATTCCCTAACCGCAATCTTAGTCTTGTGAAAGTTGCACCTCTCGTGGCTCCCATAAACAAGGATCTTTATCTGTTATTTCTATTCATAATTTCCATTGTGTCTGTTGCTCCCATTTCCATTCTCTATTGCTCTCACCCCTTTCTTTTCCTACACTTTTCAAAGGGCGCTTCTTACTCATTGCTGGAAAAATGGTAGTTTATTATCCATTTCTTTTCTTTATCTTTCAACCTGTTAGTTTTTATATAATACTTGTTTCTGCTTCGTCTGATTCTTACCCTCATTGGGACCTTTGAATTAAGTATATTCGTATGTTTTCATTGTATATCACAACTGAATAAATATTTCACATTTCATCTAATTGGAAGAATGAAAGTTTATGAGATCGACAATGTCTAGGAGAATGGAAAGTATCTCATCATGTGCATGCATGCATGCCCCTTACAAAATTAACTACTGTCAAAAGATGCGGAAGCAGATTATTTTCAACTATTCTTAATGTCTCGTCTATATCCTGACAAAAAGGAACTGTCGTTTCAGTCTATGAAAGTTGAGTGGTGTTTTTACATCCTCTTACATTTGGGAATACAAATTGGGAATCAGAAACATGCAAATTCTGAATTCTTACCCCAACTAAACCAGCTGAAAATCTGTAATTACATGGAAAAATCAGTTAACATCGCGTGTTGTGATGTGTGATAAAGAATGAATATATAGAATTCTAGAATTCTTAAATTATCTAAGATTTTTTGACAAAAAATTATGAAGCAGGCAAATTCAGCGTCCGGAATGGCTGTGCATGATGACTGCAAATTGAAGTTTCAGGAGCTTAAAGCAAGGCGGATCTACCGATACATTACGTTCAAAATTGAGGAACAATCAGTTGTGGTTGACAAAATAGGGGGATCGAACGAAAAATACGAGGATTTTCAGGCCAGTTTGCCATCTAACGAGTGTCGCTATGCCGTCTATGATTTTGATTTCACAACTGATGAGAATTGCCAGAAAAGCAAGATCTTCTTCGTTGCATGGTAGTATAGTTTATAAACTGTACTTCACTTGGTTAATAGAAACCAAACCTTCGTATTCATTCCATGTTCAGGACAGACATCTTAAGACAATACATATTGTTGAAGGAACTGTTTAATACTGTTTGTGTGCAGGTCACCAGACACTTCAAAGGTGAGGATGAAGATGGTGTATGCAAGTTCCAAGGATAGATTCAAGAGGGAACTAGATGGCATTCAAGTCGAACTGCAAGCAACTGATCCAAGTGAGATGAGCTTGGACATTGTAAAAGCCCGAGCCATCTAAGTCCCCCCTTTTGCTGCCTCAGCTCTCCTTCACAATTCAAAGTTTACTTTCTTTTCCTAACTGTTTCACAACATCGGGGGCCATATTGTTATTGTTTATTTTAGTCTGGATTCAATCAACAACGACAAATCCAAAATGGCATGTACTATTATAATGTATCTTTCTTCTAAACATTCTCCACTGTTCCATTGATCTTGATTAGTTTCAAGACACAATGTGGATGGCTGGATCTATCTATTAGAGGTTGCTGGTCTGACATGTTGCCAATCAACCGCTTGGGTCTTTTCACTTGGAAGATGATTTTATGTATAAGCATTTATTATATACCTATGTTTTTTTTACTTCTCTTGTTTCAAGTAGATCACTGGCGCCCTACATTATTTACATGCTTTTTTCTCTAAGTTACAATATTTATATGGTGAACAATTGAAGTGTATACTGGGTAACAAGCCCAACAAATAATAGCACAGAATAAGACTTCCATGATAACTCAAACACTGCTTTGAGCTTTGTAAAACGAGGCCCTTACAAAGTTATAACATACGTGCGTGAAGATCCAAGACAAATGACACAATGCTCGGTAAACTACACAAAGGAAACACTAGTGGAATACAATCTTGTTCTATTTAACAATTTCTATACAACGAGACCTTCTCGTGCTTAAAGCCAGAACACATACCCTTTATGAGCAATCATTTACAATAGAAATGAAATCGGATGAGTAAGAGAAAGGGAAGAAAGTAGTCAGAAAAAGTATTACTAGTGTGTGTGTGTCTCGCTGCTTTAGTGTAAATCTGTTAATTTAGTTTTGAGTGTATATTAAGATAAAAGTGCAAGTTCAGCCCAAGCCAAAGATGACGACTTAAGCTCCACGCTTACTGATGTATCAATTCTGTTCTCCAGCATGCTGCATAATTCTCTCATAGATGGCTGCCTAGTTTTATCAGGGTTGATACAGAGAGTTATTACCTCGCATATCACTTTCAGGTCTTCATGTCTAAAATGCTTCAGTTCAGGATCCACCACGTTTGACATTTCATCTGGCCTTTCGAGGTAGTCCTTGGCCTGCAGCACAAATATACATGGCTTAGTCAAAATACACACTCTTCCGGGTTTGTGTGAGGCTTTTTAAACATCAAATTTCGGGAAGTTCCTTACCCAGTCAACCAAGTACCCTTTGTCCTTACAGTATGGAGGTCTTCCGCTGATTAACTCCAGTAGAAGTACCCCAAAAGCAAATATGTTTCCTTTGGTATCAAGATGGCGTGCTTCAAGGGAGTTTGGAAGAACACAGATAGCACCTTGGCTGCCAATGGAACCAGAATTCTTTTCTGATCTTTCAAGAATTGTCTTCCAACTTTCAAAATCAACCAACTGCAATTCAGGTTCATGACAATCAGTAAGCAAGCTTTTGGATTTCCAACACATTATACTATTTAAACATAGGTGCACGTTACTTTATTTCTGCTCATTCTTGACTGCAAGAAGATATGACCACAACTGTAACAGGTAAATTTGAAGATTTGAACTAGCCAGTGACCACACCTTAGGGGAAAATTCTTCTGTAAGGTATACAGCGCTAGAATTCAGCTCTGAGATAGTAAATGGAGGCTCCACTTCGGTATGCAAATACTTGAGTCCACGTGCAATGCCTATGGCAATCTTCATACGCCGTGTCCAGGAAAATTGACATCCTTCTTCATCTGCAGTCATAATTGCATGTTGAAGGAATGAAACGCTTAAGACATGTTACATGTACGCTACCTGAGAAACTTGACTTACAACAATGAAGGTGGTCATGAAGTGTCCCATTTGAAGCATAATCAAAAACCAACATCCTTATAAATGGAGCGTCTTCTCTACAGTAACCAAGTAGTTTTCCTATATTCTCATGATTTAACCTTGCCAAGTCCGCCACCTGAATGGCATTAATAGCATAAGTAAATATTAAAAGATTGGGACAACTATCTGTCTGCAAATTCTTGCAGGCTGTTTCAATACGAAAATTTCCATTTACCTCTCTCTGAAAATAGAGCTCAAGATATCCTGTCCAATGCTCCTCCCTGATGCAGAGGGAAATCACAGCAATCTCAGGCCCACCTTTCATTGTTCCCTTGTAAACCACACTGTCCGGTGAGGACCCAATTATGTTGCTGAAGTCTTCACAGGCCACTTCAAGCTCTTGTCTGCTATACCTTCTCACATCCTTCAACATCTCAGGGTCTGCACTTTAATAGAACCAATTATGTTCAAAACAGCTCTAGAACTCTTAGGTGTAAATAGAGAGTTGGGAAAACAGAAAAAAGAAACTGCATACCTATATATACTGCCGTATGATCTTTCTGGCTTCCAGATTTTTTCCAAGGAATGATGATAGATGATTTTTTGTTACATCTCTGAAAAGCAGCAAGAACAGCAACCAGAAAGAGAGAGCCCACCATAGTCCCAGTTACTATTTCTAGAGCCAAAAGCCAAACAGGTTTTGACGCTCCGTGATGCTTGGACACATATTCAGTAGGTTGGTGACTTGGATTCACCACTGGCTGGCTCTTGGCACTGGCAGGAGAAGCACCCGCTATGAAATAAAAGTTCAGTGTTAGAACATAGATTGGAAGGAGCAAGTGTTGTGCAGTGTATATTGGATTTTGACAAAATTCTTATCTATAAAGAGTACATAGATCTATTCTCAACACCGGCTTGGGATTTAAAAAGAGGAATACAAAGGGAATATCCGTGAAAGCCATTTCAGAATGAAGTCAAGACTCGGCTCCGTTCATTTCTTTCGCATAATTCAAATTTTATGAGGTGACTATGAAGATACATTTAATTCATGCCTTCAACCTGAGTTCTTGAAAGGCAATGTCAATACATACCACACTGTATACGAGGTCGCTGCTTTATATCCTGGCTCTGGATGCAATTCCCTTGAAAGCTTAACCTGCCAGACGTAGTATATGATTACTAAATATAGTGGAGGAGTAGAATCTCAACATGACCAGAGTATCCAAAAAGTACCTCGGAAGATACTCCAAGCATTTGGGTATGCTACCAACTAAAAAATTATATGAGAAGTCTGCTACTTTCAACTGAGACGAACGACAGAAGCCAGTTACATTCTCCTTGGAAACATACCTGAAGAAGTCATACAAATTTATTAGAGGCAGATTAAGAAAATTCAAATTTTGACTGGTATAACTTGATCTTTTACACTGAATGTTGAATCTGACTGCATGTTTTTCAGACACAACAGATATAAGTTGTTTCATAACCCAAAGGACGTTTAAGTCTCCTTAATGAAATCCTTTTGAACGGCTCATGAACAAGCTGAAAACTTGACAGTGGTCATTCATTGCCAATAATAGATTATCCTATTCCATTTTTCATGTATCCATAATATCTCCTTCACAACAACAAACTTCAAAGATAAATCTAAAGCATGATAATATAAAAAAAGTGAATAAAATCTTTCATCTGCATTAGTCACGACACGAGTGATGAAAGAAGTAACATTCAAACGTGAAACAGTAATTTGCATCAATTTAATTGCATACAAGACCTAATACTAGCTCCTTCAATCATGGCTACCTAGAACATATATAAAGGTGCCCAACACTCCTATAGTCTACATCCGTACTCTGAAAATGAAGTGTTTTATCAACCAGGTTAGGAAAGAACTACGTGAACAAGAATTCTGAATCCCTGACCAAAGTATAACAACTCAATTGTAAAATTACACTCACATCCCATGCATGTATGAAGCAAAATTTGAGCTACCACCAGCGGGAATAGGTCCTTGAAGTCTATTCCTATCCAACCGAAGTTCTTGAAGGAATCTCAAGTTTCCAAGCTCTGGAGGTAGCCTACCAGTCAACCCGTTGGACTGCAAGTTTCTACAAGAATGCAAACAAATTTGAATAAGTAGGAGAGTCACTAATTTTTTTCTATTCAGAAAGTTTATACTTAGTTTCTTTTACATTTTCACAACTTGAGTTAGATTTCCAAACTCTGGAGGAATTGGTCCTGTTAACTGATTCATTCCTAGATCAAACACCCTGAGATATTTCAACTCGCCCAACTCTCTAGGTATTGTTCCAATGAGATTGTTTCCGTGCAAAATTCTGCATAAACAAAAGAACCAGAAATCAGCTTCAACCATGATATACCAGAACCAAGCCAAGTAATAATCACAACACGACTAAGCCAAAGGTTTTCACTTTTCAGGATGAAGTACGGCTAGGAGAAAGGGTGAACATACAGTTCTTGCAAGTAGGTGAGTTGCCCCAACTCTGGTGCAAGAAACCCCTTTAATGATGAACCTGATATGTTTCTGCAAAGAAGAACCAATCTTTAGTGCTAGGAGTGTGCTACCTTAGAAGTTCACGTCATCCCCATGTGAGATACCAACAGTACACCCCATCGACAACAGAAAAAAAGCACCAGCAAGAAAAGACCAGTGATATCTTACAGCTTGATGACATGATCTCGCACCATAGTGCAAGTGACCCCAAACCAGTTACAAGGATCTGCTTCTACCGTATCCCAATCGGACAAAACTTGATATAGGTCTTCATAAACAGCTTCTTTGAAGCTCCTAAGCGCCCAAACTATCAAGAAAAGAAAGAAACAATGCAAACGCTTCATTTCTTTGTTACGAACACCGTAATAAAAACTTGGGTAGCTTTGCCAAGAAAAAAAGACCACGTCCATGAAAGCAAAACCAACCACACTATCTCGAAACTTGCAAGTTCACACAGGAAATAGACCTACCTATCAATCTTTGCTACTTAATTACACCTAACACACTGCCTTTGAAGAAATTAAACAGTCAACAAGATTTTGGAAGCAGAAAAACATGGCATAACGGTTATGAATAACTGAGATCTGAAAAAGAAAGTGAATTCCCCAACAAAACGCATACCTTCATTAGAGGGCACAGTGTCAGAAGCCACAAAAGAGAGCGTGTAAATCAAAGAGAGAAGCCATAATGAAGTACGAGGCTTCATCTTGTTTTGCTAGCCACTCAGCTCTTCAGTTCTATCAAACAAAATTCAAAGAGCACTCTCAAAGAAAGAGTAGAACTCATGAGAAACAAGACTTTGTGGGAAGTGGGAAGAATATAAACTGCAACTAAGTTTAAAAGGTTCCAAAACTCTGCATTGTGTGCTACTAGAAGGTTGGTCTTGCAGCAAATATAGAACGAAAGGTACCAGAGAGTGACGAAAGAAGAGTCTAAATCCAAGATTTCGCAACAACCGGTGGAAAGAATAACCAACTAGCCGCTGGTTGAAATGAGAGACAGAGAAAACTAAAAAGTGAGCAAAATTGTTAGGGTGACAATGACAATGAACTGAAGCAACAGCAGAATGAAAACTTGGATTGAAAGAGAGTTTAGCAAACAAGCAAGTGCCAACAATTAAATTAATTTGATTAAGATTGCCACATACCCATAAACCCTTTTTTCATTTATGTCAAGGAAACTTAATTGAAGAGAGAAATAAAAGATGAAACATCACAGAAAAAGGGAAAAATAATGTATGAAAAAAGTAAAGGTGTTAAATTTATATAGGTTTATAATAAAATGTGTTCAAAGTGGCCAATTTATGCTGTAAAGACAACTCTTGTTGTTCTCCCTTTCTGCTTCATGAAATTAATTAATAAGAATGATTAGTAACAACGCGGTGTGGTAATTGATGAGGGGGTGGGGCTTGAATCGAAGGGTAACAGTACTAAACTATCTCGTGAAGTTGGTGAAGAAGGAATTGATGGCTCAACGTTTTGGATAAAAGTCGTTCTACGTTAGTCAACAACTGATATGTAGGTTAAACAAGGAGTAATCATGGATTACGAGATCTTCAAACTCCAAGGATTACTCTTTCTCCTAATAATGACATTTTTTCTGTGAAAGTGCGCATTGCTTGATTAGTTTTCTTCCTCTTGTGTTCGATCAAACATGGGTATATTCAACCTATTCCACGCTTTTCTTTTCGTTTTCGTCAAGAGTTTTTCTTGGGGGAAATTATCCTTCATTTTGTTCATTGAAAACGTTATTTTCTATCAAGTTTCATCTGTTAAAAAAAGGTTATCATAAGATTGCGATATATATTAAATACCCAGATTACTTTACCAAACTTGTCTCTTATTGGAATTGATAAAATACGAGACTTTTACAGATAAAATGTTCTAAATCGTTATCAGAACGCAAAACATCATCACGATGAACCTAAACTTTTTTTTTTCTTTCAATTTCAATACTGTTTTGTTTCTTTTGCTTGTCTTGAACTGCTTTTTTCAATTCAACCGTGATTAAGTATCGCGATTTTACTAACTTTTTTAATAATTATCAGTTGTTAAACTGTGTCAGGGCCAAATTAATTAATTATTTATGAATTTTTCTTTTGTACCGTGATTATTGGTCGGTTTGATATTTAATTATATAAAGTAATATTAGCAAAAGAAAAGTGCTTTTTCTGAAAAGGCAGAGAAAGAACTCTCCAAAATTCCACAGTTTCCAGTTGTTCTCCAACAAGAACTGTGTCTAACATATTCTAACCTTGAAATATAACCAACCCCACTTCTCCTTTTCTTTATTGTTGTTCCGATTTAAGTTTATCGGATAAGAACAATCACCATATTTATGAAATATTGAAATATTGTCTGTTTTCAAGCGTTTAAGTTCTGTTACAATTTTATTTTTAAAAAGTGAAAAAAAGATAAAAATATTTAAATTTAACTTAATCTCATCTTCTAAACTAAGTAAGATTTATCGAATATATCAAAACAATTACGTTTTTGAATATCTAGCGAATATCTACCGAAGAACTAATACCTAATAAAGATTGCCATCATCATCATCATGGATCATGAATCTTCAGGTTAATTTTACTTAAATTTAATATTTACTCCACTGTCGTCATGTTTATGTCTGATGTACTTGTTTAATTAGTGATTAATTAACTTTGTATTATGGCTAAAACCATAAAGCATTGTGCCATTGTGGAAAAATTAATTGATTAAATATGTTGAGGCTTTTTCCATTTGAATTGATTTTGCCACCTTTTGGTTACTCTGATATGATTAGAGACAAATGAAGATAATTTTTAAACCCAGAAAGGACGCCTGGCTAATGCTTCCAAGTAAAACATTCTAAGAATTGGAGTATATTTTAAGGAAGAAGAAACCTCATCGCTATCATTTCAATGCACAATTGAGCTTCAAAAATAAATATTAAAAGAAAATATCATCAATCGGAAATCGTAAATTATCAAAAACGACAGATAATTAAGTATCAGTTATTGGTAATTAGAGATCAATAATGATTATAAAAAGTAACTTTTCAGCAGAAGACTTGTTCAAATTTTTCTGATTTTGGACTTTTGGTTGCAAAAGATAAATTTCATAAATAGACAAACACTTTAAAAGTCAAGACATGAGGTCTTCTGGGCAACAATAGAAAAATTTATTAGTGTGGAAGTTAAGCATATCACACTTATTTGTATGTAGTTTTTTTTTAATTACTTTTCATGTAGATTTTTTACTATTTAAATTTAAATTCAATTTAAAAAATTAAATGCATGCAGCACTCTTCATTTAACACTTTATAGGTCCATCAACAATACTTAATATCCGATTTTGTATATGATTAGCCCTTAAAATACTTGTAAAATGGGGAATTGCATTTGTTTTAGATGCAATACAACTTTCGAAAAAACTACATTAAGCAAAAAATATTTAATTGATGTTGTGATTGAAAAAAAAAATAACTTGAAGATGTAAGTGAACTTTATAAGTATAAAATAAGTTGGATGCAAAAGAGATGATAAAAAATTATATAATAAAAGAAAATCATTTCAAATGAATCAAATTTAAGGTTAAAATACTGTAAATATATATATATATATATATATATATATATATATATATATATATATATATATATATATAATATTAAGAAAGGTAGTGAATTAAGCATGAAGAACGACGGAAGACGAAGCATGAAGGCATGTGGGGTTTTGGTTTATGCTTTTGTAAAAGATCCATGATGTCGAGTCCTCACCTTGCTCGTATGTAAACTGTCCCACCAATTTTTATCGATAAGGACCTCCACATCATTTATATTATTTATATTAAATTCAACTATACCGTACTATTCGCCATTTTTCTAACTATTTTTTCAAGCTCTTTAACCTTTTTTTACTTAATTGATTCTATTCGTAGCTAGCTATCAATGTGTTGGAAGTTCCACATTTGTTAGATATAAGATTCCATAATATATAAATGGGTGCAAACCTCACCTTACAAGTCGATTTTGTGAGATTGAATTAAACTTAAAGTTTACTTCTTAACAATTTGATCCATGACTCAACTCAACTTAACCCACCATTGAACAAACAAGCCCCTTTTAGGATCACTACAAGATGGTAATTGTGCAACATTCACCAAAAGATGTAGTTATATTTGTGTCAGAAGATTGATTATCTTGGACTAAAGGTTGAGACTTTTGGCCCAAGACGAAGGTCGAGACAAATCGTCTCAGGTCAAAGGTCGAGACAAATTATCCCAACTAATTGTTTCGGAGTAATAGTCGAGATGTGCAGATTCAGACTAAAAATTGTAATGAATCGACCAAGACAAATGGTTTGGACAGATCGTTCCCAACCAAAGGTCGAGACAAATTATATGTTTGATAATATATTTAAAATATTAATATTTTTATATGTTTAAAAAAAATCTATGTTGGTCTATAGAATTTTTGTAGACATTTTGGTGGTATGAGCTTTTTCAATGATTTTTTATTTTATTTTGTGAGCTATTTTAGTCTTAACTCACGTAGGTTAGAGTCAAACCCTTTGTGAAATAAAATGGATGAAATTGATTGCTCTAGTTCCACCATTATCCCATTAATGGTTTCATTGCACGAAATTAAAATGTGGAATATTTATGCGGAAATATTAATAGAGTGATATTGGTCCTACCATGATAATTATTATCATGAAGAGTTCATAACTCCCGTGCTCTCTTTAATCTGCACACGTTCTTCCTCACTCACATTATCATGTTTCCCAAACTCTAGTATGTGTGCAATTCACGCAAGCTATAAATACTCAAGTCATACTCTTTGGTTCAAATGAGTGTAAAAGCCAACCCAGTACAAAGTTGACTCTCGAAAATATTATAAGAATGAACAAATTGTAGAAAAATTGCAAACTGGGCCTTACAAATTAAAATAAACGATTCATTCTTAATTGTTGGGCTTGCAATAAACACCAATGTTGTTTTTGGTCCACATCTTTTATACCAAGTCTTTGTTTAATGTCCAGGATCGTACTTTGAATCCAATTAATGGTCTTTGTTTTGTTTGAGGTTAGGCTTCCACAAAGCCAATGTACAATTTTTTGTTTAATTCCTAATTTACAATAATAAAAATCAATAACGAACAATAGTAACGTCTCGGATATATTTTGAGGATAGCTGAAACTAACAAGATAATTACTCGTTAAAAAGTAAGTAATTTAGGATATAAGAGAAGAGAGAAAATGAAGAAAATAAGAGGAGAGATGAGAAAGGTTGTGTCTTGAAAAAATATTTAAGTTCCTATTTATAAATGATAAATGAATTTAAAAATTCATGCTCTGTAACTAAAACCTAGTGTAAAAAATAATATTTCATAAAATGTGGATGTAGGATCAACATGTGAAGGAGATCTCGCTGTAAACCATCCTAAAAAGGAGGGAGACTAACAACTACAACACTATTATTTTTACAATATTATTATAAATATATAATAAAACAAACCAAAGAATAAGGCTCATTAAATGGCACAAGAAAAGGAGAGACATGGTTTAATATGTGTATATCGGATTTGTTTGGATGCAAACACAGCATTTGAGTTCAATGGTTTGAGTAACTGGAAGCGAAGTCATAAGTGCATACCTACAATAAGATTACATTTTTCGCCATCTCAAGGTTACGATTGCCCTTATATTTCACCATTTTTTTTTTTTCAAAATTTGGAATTAAATATAAGATTTCACCTCTTTTTTTATACTTCTTGTTGATATTTTTTTTTTTTTCTGAACATATGTTTTGTTTTCTTTCGATCTTACTTTTGGAACCCTACCATGCCTACCCAATTTTTGTGGTTTCCGCTGATATTTTCAAATTTTTATTTGATTTCTTCTTCTTCAACTAGTAGAACGAATGTCCTTTATCATGGTGCACGAGAGGTACTTAAAATTAGTGCATAAAAGAAGATTTTAATATATAAGTTTTAAAACTAAATTTAGGAAATAGTGTATATTTCTCTTGCGGTTAATATTAATTTCAGTTTTAAAATCCCACGTCACATACATATAACACTAGCTTTCGGTTCAGAAATAAGTAATTTTGAATAACGTATAACAATCAGGGTTATCATGTATATTTAAGGGTGAGAAAATGGTTTGTGACATGCGGATCACTACGTCGAATTGGAACAAGTTAGGTTGAAATGTTTAATCTATCAATTTGTTTGGTTTTATTTACCTAATTTGCTCTGACCTACTATTCCATTTTATTTTATATTTAATATTTTAAAATTCAAAATTATAATTATAGTAATTTAAAATATTCAATTTTTTATATTATAATTTTGTAAAGATATAAATATGTAATATTATTATGGTTTAAATTATTAATATTTATAAATTAAGTTATAATAGAATAATTTAATATACAATTTTTAATAATTATTTTAATTTATCCAATTAAAATCATTAATTAATCAATTAAAATTTTATAAAATATTTATATGATAAAGTATGCTATTAATATATATATATATATATATATATATTTAAATTAAAATATGGCAGGTCATTTTGTCTTGTGACAAGACGAGTTGTAATTTTTAATCCATTTTTTAATGATATATTAGCTCGATTTAACCAAACGAACCAAGAATATATCATACCAAAATAGGTCATGCTAACCAGTTTATTCATCTTAGATATTTTGATAATTATCTACAATTACATAATTATTTATTATCATGCATGCATTACGGTAGCACTTTTTTTCAAGAATGAAAAATATATCATTTTGTAACTATTAGTTAAATATAGAGTTAATTATTTTTGTACTAAGTTAAAATATATGCTTATTTGTCTTTATATTTTACACAATTTATCTTTGTACACTTGTGTGTACATATTTAATATAAATAGGTACTAGTTTATTTTAAGAACAAAACATATTTTTTTAAAATAATTTAAGTATGAAAAACGTAATTGTTAATATGGTTAAGTATATTTGTAGTCTCTACTTTGATACTAAATTAAAGTTCGTTCTTGTTTGAAACTTTGATACATTTTGATTCTCAAATCTTGAAAATGAATAGATATATTCATTTTAACTCAATTATGTTAGATTTTTTTTACATATCAAATGTGTTTCATATTTGCATTTGAATTATTTTCACTGATTCTGCTTCAAAATCAGTTGGAAAACACGTAGTTTTACACGAAAAAAGAATAACTGTAATTGGATTAAGAGTACTATATTCATTCATTTATAAAATTTAGAGACCAAAATATATCAAAGTTTCAGACAAAAACAAATTATAATTTCAAATCAAAGTTCAAGACTAAAAACATATTTAACCTTGTTAATATTTTTTTTTCTTCTCTAACATGTAAGTTAACAAACTTATCATCATATATCTTTATTTCTTCTGCTAAACAATTTTTCTTTCCCTTTCTTATTGTTTGACGGCTATACTATTTACAAATTTTATGCTTTTTTTTTTAATTTTGTTTTGAATGTATAGTTGAAATTTTGTGTTGTCTTTTGAGAAAATAAATATCGATTGCATTAAATCAAATAACTTTTAAGATATATTTTAATTAGTTATGCTCTTCATTAATAATTATTTACTATTTAAAAAAAATAGAATATCTCAGTTTTTAGTATTGAATAGCGTAAATCCTTACCATATATGTTAACTAAAGTATTGTTTCAATGATATTATGTTGACTCTTTTTATTCACTTTTGATATTCACATCTTCCTAATTATATGTTCAATCAAATGCAGATAATTAAGTTCTAATCAATTAGCCATCATCTAAGTTATACAAAGGTACAACTTTCTCCCTGAACACAAATACCATCTTTAAATATATATATAAATATATATATATATATATATATATATATATATATATATATATATATATATATATATAATTTTTAACTTTACATTATATATTATGTATAAGATCAAAATGTGAACATTTTGACTCATGATTGAAATTGTTACATGATAACATGCGTGTATCATATATTCTGTTATTGTTAAAACTTGCATCAGATGTGAGATCCAACACGTAAATTTATATTTTGAAGGGGTGGTAATGTGGGCCGGCCCGCCCCGTCCCGCACATTTTCTGCGGGCTGCATATTCTGGTCCGTTCCGCATATACGTTGGCCCGTGGGCCGGTCCGCTTTTTTTTAAAAAAAAATTATTTATTTATTTTTATGATAAAACTTTCAATGTTTAAAAATTGGGAAACTTTAAGAAGTTCACAAAATTAAGTAAAGACTTTGGGAGATTAGATGATAAATTAATAATTCAACATTTTCATCATATTCATACTATGACATACACAATGTATTCTTTAAATTTTAGCACATTAAAAATTACATAATACTTGTCTTTTCCAGTTATAAAAGAATTTGAAATGTTAATGCAAGAGTCCATAAAAGAAGTAATTAATATAC
>Ga0214544_1003715_pt1 | contig 31202 bp, 14 predicted proteins | sample CNSS3metaG_FD_160074 | JGI IMG/M metagenome (GOLD analysis project Ga0214544, IMG submission 160074) | Root nodule microbial communities from cowpea collected in UCLA plant growth center, Los Angeles, California, USA - CNSS3 | ecosystem: Host-associated > Plants > Roots > Nodule | place: USA...
ATATATATATATACTAACAGAAAAAAAAAATAGTAAACTCCCTTGATTTCACGAATTTTGGATCGCGCGTTCTCAACTTCACCGCCACTTCTCCTAGACGAAGCTACGCTTTTTTGTTTCGTTTCTCGGACACTCCCCCGAGATCCTCTCACATTGGGTGTACGCGCAACGCAACCACACCTCTAAACTTTGTTTTGAAGTAAATAAATAAAATTAAATTTAAAGGTCCTCACATATTACAATTTAAATATAAATGTTTTTCTCTTAATTCCATAATAATTACCTTCTTATTTTATTGCATATTTATGTATATGACTTATTACTATGTTTGACAAATTCATTTACTTTTAATTAATATAAACATTTACATATGCTATGTTTGGGTCTCTATAATTAATATAGTTAATTTGAAATGCCATGGATACATAGGGATAAAATGATTGAGATGTATTCCTAACATTACATGCATGATATTAACATCACGAATGATAGGGACCTAACAGTATGACATTATTGAAAAATGATTATATATTGATGTAAATGCTACTTTACGAATTAGATTTTATTAATACGAAATTATCTAGGGACTTCGAATCACAAGACCATCATCAATCCACCAGATTTGGGTTCTGTCTCCTTCAAACCCTAGGATTTAGGGTACAACCCCTTAGAACAGATCTCATCCAAAGGTTGTAATGATATAAGATTGAAAATCAATAACTTTTATAAATAATTTAAAATGCTTAATAATATAATATTAAAAATAAAAAGTTGTATATAATTTAAAATAATAAAATAAATTATTTGGATAAAAAAATTAAAATAAATTGAAATTCTAAAATTTAATAAAAATAATTAAATTAATTGAAGTGAGATAATTTTAAATCCTGTTTAAACTAAAAGTTTGTAAATTTTCATATTTAAAAAAAAAATTATCTCCTCAATTCGATTTGAATTCGATTTGACTTGACTGAAAGTAAAACAATATTAATTTAATCACTGTTTAAGCAACAGGATCTTAACATTGTTTATTATTAAACATCAATGAAACTAAAGTTGTATTTATTTTTTCTCTTACCAACATCATAGAGCTTACTTTAATGTTAATGTAAATCAGAGCATGCACTTTTTTAATTTATAGTTAACGTCAGATATAATTGTTTTTTAATATCAATTAGAATTATTTTTTAGATAAAGTATGTAACACATCTCATTTAGCGAAAACAGATAGATAGAAGACAAATATAAAATATTAATACAATTATTTTCAAAATAATTATAAATATATATAAATCCCAACGCATGAATCTTTTAACTGTAAAACATAAGTTGCCTCAATTCTATCACACTGTATTGCTGCTTCACTGTTAGTCAAAAGACAATATTCTCACTTGTATTCTTTTATGTTCACACAATTAAATAATTGTGATCATTGTAAAAGAAATAATCACACACATATATGCAACAAAAAACAGAGTAAGCTAATGTAAACAAAAGTATTCATATAAAACCATAAACATGTTACATGATAACACATGCAGGTATGTATATAAACATAAAAACAATTGACACTAAACTCGATTATTCGGGTACATACATTTAACATCACACTCACTGGTGGTGTATACCCGTAGTAGTTTTCAATTTCTGCAGAGTTTGACCTCAAGGGTTATTACCCAACCATTCATAAGGTAAATCACCTTCGTGACTAGGACATGATCAAGTGCAGTGGCTAAGACCTCCTTCTTCTCTTCGACATAACATATTCTACTCTACTTAAGTGTGAGTTGTTATTAGAGAAAGGATACCACCATATTGAATCATTATGTGCATACACTAAAATACCAATACTTAAAATTTCTCCTTGAAATCCTTTCAATCACCATCACAACACATGCTAAATCATCTAATCAATTCAATTTATAGCAATCACAACCACGAAATCTAGTTCAAGCCTACTTAGGACCTTCAAATAAATAAAAATAGTAAAATAGGACAATCTGGTGCTCAACGCTAGTGTTCAACATCATATGCCTCGTAAAAATTAGAGCTCAACGCCAGAGGACACCACTTAACGTCCTAGAGCTAAAATGCTCCAAGACATGCACAGGTCCCTAGCGTTCAGCGCTACTTAGGTAGCGCTCAACCCCAGAGGGTTCATCTTTTTTAGCGCTCAACAGTGAAGACTACCGCTTAACCTCACACCATATATGTGTACTTTAAATTTTTTGTTCTTGAGCAACCTGGACTTGTTTCATAGTTCCAATTGGTACTTCTACTACTACAGGTTTAAAACAATTTTTAATTCAAAATAGTTAGTATCAACTGAATCAATGACTAAATTTCCATTTTCCTCGATTGCCACCACATTATAATATATATAGATTTTAATTTGATTAATCACAAATCCAACATACCAGCATAGACATCAATAATTCACCATAATAAAACAGTTAAATCATCAAATTCAGGTAAACCACAAGCATGCAACATCCAACTCACTCACTCTAAAAACTATTAACTCCCCTCCCTTTACTTGTAAGAAAACTCAAACAACTTAAGGAGTATCAAATCTCCGTTCCAGCTATTAAAATGCACAACTCAACCTATGAACATCAGAGACATGATCAGGACACATCATTAGAACTACTGATCAATAGAAACCCACAATGAAAACTTAGAAGTCACATATGAGCTATAGTTGCTCACATGCATGCACAAGAATAATTGACCAGAAAAAAGAATAAAAAATCAACTTACTCAATTGAGGAAATTAATCGTAAAGATGTAAAGAACTTACCACAAGAATTACTCTAGCGACCTCCGATCTTCGAAAAAGATGAATTTATAATGAAAAACTTTAGAACAAAAAGTTCTTAAAAAGTGTTTTTAGTGAGATAAAGTGTTTACTAATTAATAAAATCATTTTATGAAATTTATATTTATATGTAAACTTTTTATTATTAAATATAATAAGATCTCATTTGTTTAAAATATTGTCACTCTTAAAACATAATTTTCTAGATGTCACAATATAGATAAGAATTATTTATCAAACAATATTAATTAAAATAAATAAATAATATTCGAAGAACTACTTTTTGTTTGAATGAAGTCAACTATTTTTACTATTATTATTGAAAAAAATTATTTTATATTTATATTGTTAGAATTATTTTTTATTATTATTCACTATTATTATTTCATATAATCACGGTCGTGGAAACTTTATTTTCTCTACACGTTTAGCAAGACCTCTTCAATTGACACTTACTCGTGATTAAAAAAACATTAAAACATTTCAATACATCCCACATCTTGAGATATCTCATATCCAATATCCAAAGAAATTTATCATGGTCAGAGTAAGAATACATTTGTCATACATAAGTTTAATAAGCAAATTTAAAATGAAATAAATTACGAGAAAGATATATCATTCGAAGTTAATGGATATGTCTCCGATCCACTAAATTTTGTCCATGTCTCAATATTATCAAAGCAACTACACCTTTGGTAACTTTTTCTTCCAAAGGTGACCTCTTCCTTAGGATGTCTAAGTGAGTCTAAGGAATAGTGATCTTCTTTCGAAATCATGCAACTAGGTACACCTAAGCTATTATCATCTATTAATGACATAAATGTTCAAACATAGACCACAAAATATAATCTCAATATTTTTTATATTTATTTCCAATTTTTTAACTTTTTATTGTGTAACCGACCTTTAAATACAATATAATCTAATATTGAATTTCTAAGAATTTACCAATGCTAACAGAATGCCAAAAGCTTTATTATGAGTTGTTGGTATACCTTAGAAAGTCGAAACGGGCAACCCTTACAGTTTGGTTGCTCTCCTCCTTCCTCATAGCAGCACCTATCCTTATACCCAAAATTCATCACTGCTTAACTTTTGGAGAGAAAAACAATACGGGTAGGACAACTCAAAGGATAACTCTAAGAAAATGGAACAATATGATAAAAAGAAAATGAAAGAGTAGACGAGACAGACGCTCGACACCTTATCCGAGTTTCAAAAATGTCTCTTTTTCTTTTCTCTTCAAAACGTATGACTTCAAGAGTTTAAGTTCTGAAGTTATCCTTGTTCTATTTTTAAAACTAAAAAAAAAAAAAAAAAAAAAAAAAAACTCAAGTATAAAAGCGCTACTGGAAAAAAAAGTTGACAATAAAAATGGGGATTGGTGTAAATAACAAAAACGGAAGGTTCATGTTCCAACAATTATTTGATCGAGTCAAGTTTCTAATCCCCTGAAATCAGGAAGTACTTTTCTTTCTGTGTGAGCTTAGGGCACTTTTATTCATTTAAAACTCATGAAATGTAATTGAGTCCGTAGTAAGATTAGTCAAACTGAGGAATTTAGATTAATTGCGGGAAATAAGGAAATTGGACTGTATATATGAGATTGAACATCAAGTCTAAAGCTACTATAATACCAGATAAATTTACAATGCAAGTTAACTTGTTACAAGTATATTATTAAGCTGAGGGAATCTGGTTCGAAAGTGCAATTGACAAAAAAGAATCACACTTTATTTCCAAAACAAATTACGAGTTGACTGATTGTTACACTCACTGTACACACTTCATCCTCAATATCAATACAACCTAAGTAGACCGAATTTGCAACCCAGATTGCGTTACCAAAACAATTTAAATTAAAAAATAAAATGAAGACTAACATGAGACCCCAAAAATAACAAAATAAAAGCAAGCTCACAAACAAACTCTGGCCTATAAAATTAATGCCACACGCTAACTCAACAAAGAAATAACCCTAAACATTCAAACCATTGGAAAGAGATGGGAGAGAGGTGGAAAATCTCTAGTTTCTCTTCATGAAAAGTTTTTTGGGAGCAGATGCAGCTATGCTAAAAAATACACTGATGCTGTCCCCTTTTACTTCCACATGTTTAGTTCCTCACTGCAAAACAGAATAACTCCTTTAAGGTCTAAGACAAACACTACCAGAAGTAAACACAAAAATGTCAACCAAAGAAAGAATAACTAAAACTTTATAATCAAAATTTCTTCTACCTGCAACTTAAATAAACTGCATGGAGCTGACAGAAGGCTAAGTAAACTTTCAAGAATCAGAATAACTGAACAGCCATTTTGAGTTTGTTTTGTTTCCATTTGGGCAACTTGTAAAAGGCATCCTTGGTCATCGCAAATTTCTCTTTGAACTCCGCAGATGATAGATAAGTCTGTATACATCATAGCACAAAAAAATGAAATAAAAATTATTTTTTAATTGCAACTACAAAGAATAAAGTAAACAACAAAAGGATGAAAAACTAGGGAAGAGATTTTATAGCCAGATAATCCCTTATACCTCGCGCTTAGTCACATCAATACTTGTTACAGGGTCTGTCGCTGTTATTTTAAGGCGTTCATACGGATGAATCACAAGCCCTTCCTCATCTTCAACTTCATTCTCTTTCACATCTTCCTGTATGGTAAGAGATTCAACTCTAGTGCCCACAGAATTCTCCTTGTCAATTTTATCAGGGTTTGATTTAGGCATTACTGGACTCACTTCACATTGCAACAACCAAATAAACAGAAAGCATATTTTTAAGTAAATTATAACACTAAAAGAATTACTCAAAGCAGGAGAGGGAGAGGGACGTTTAATTATCTTATCTATTGTTTACCTTTAAGTGACCGAGGTATCATAGTTTCACGTGCTGAAGGTGGCTGTTCAAAAGAAGAACTAAGTGCAGCTATGGCTGCAGATTTTGGTGCCAGTATTGCAGAATCTGGTGTCACGGATTTTGGATAGAGCTTCCTAACTACTGGAGGCGGGGTTGAAAGGTTCCTAGCATTAGGATTCTCGAAAGTAGCTGCCAGAGCATTAAAGGCTGGAGACCTGCCCCTCACACGAACACGATCAGGACTGACAGACATGCTGCGGGATGAACGCTGCTGGGATTTATCTGGCACACTACTTGACCTTCCCCCATAAGATACCGGTGTTCTCCGTTTGGGTTTCTGAAATATACAAGGTGTTCAACAACCAAAAAGAAAAAAAAAATGCAAACAGAAACAAAAATACACTGAAGTATTTTTCCCTCCAAAGTAGCAAGGCAGAGCGGATTAAAACATCAAGTACATCAGTAAGATCAGAGGTAAAAATCCAAACTAGTTACATTACATCTATATCATGAAATAAGTAGATCTGAAAACCACTCAAGCTTGTATCCATACTTAATCAAGGAGCAGAATACACATGTCCCAAAATTAAAATAATGTTATATTTTCTCAAGCATGTGTAGCTCAACCGGAACTGGCTGAATCTTTCATTTCAAATCTTGGGGGCGATATTGGTGTCAGACAATTGACCCACCCAATCATTAATCAAATCATCTTTCCTTCCATAAACAGTAGATATACATAGATTAATAATTTTTTTATAAGCATACACCTGTGATTTTTATTTTCTTTATAAGCATACACTTTGATAAACCTGTGATTTTTATTTTCCAAACAAACAACCCACCTAACTCTAATCTTTCCAAACATCCTACATTTATTATGTAGCATTAGGAAAGTATGTATAGAATTTCTAATAGGTAAAATATAAGATTGGGCTATAATTAGCTGCAGAAAAGAAACAGTCTTTCATAAAAATAATTTTTTCTGTTCTTTTTTTCTAGTGGAACTACTACAACATTTTTTACGACCCTTATGAATTTAATTTATTTATATGATAGGCACTGAATATGCAAAATGACTACATTGTATTGACTACAACGTTTTCCACAAAACCTAAATTAGCAGCAGTTATCATGGATCCTTAAAATTGAATGTGTTATTATGCCAACAATAATTTACTACATAAAAGGGGTCACGAAAAATCCATTTTAAGTTGAACCAGAATACCATTCCCTGTTTTTCTAACAAGTTAATAATAGTGAAAAATTGACTTTTGGAGTTTGAATAAATATTTTAAGCAAGGAACATTTAATTGGTAATTAGTTATTGTAAGAGGGGGGCAGGGGGAATGTGCCTTACATCCAAAAGGGGAGCACCCCCACTTTTCACAAGCGTTAGCTTCCTTTGGAATGAGTTTCCCAGCATCTGCAAAGTAAAATGAATTGCCAATAGTCAGGATTTTAAAACGACCAGTAGTCATATCAATATTACATGAGAACTTACTGCAGATTTTGCAGAATCCCATTTAAAGAAGCGTGTGAAAAAAGGTGGCTCACTCCCTTCCATGATAACATATACTGGAGCTACACGAGATAACTTTTCTAGAAGAAAATCATGCTCAAGAAATTTCTGTTCAAAATCAAAAAGAAGTCAATAAATCAGCGCATGACATGTGATGTTTAAGACACAAGAATGCTTAAGCAAAACCTAACACTTTTCTAATGATACATATCGAAGTCTTCAAAACACTATCCACTAAATTATAGTGCATGTTGATGGCTTCCAGTAAAACCAGTCATACCTCCCCAATTGTTAGAGCCTGCAATCTACTTTTGGAGTCAACCTGCTGTCCAACCCAGACAAAGATTTCCGAATGACAATCCAAGATGAAAATGTCTTCTGTCATCAAATCATCCTGGGAGAAGTTGTATACTTCTGTCACCTGAAAATATTGCTTGGGATTAATGCATTTTAGCAGAAAATAATCCAAGTAATTTATCTTCATAAGTAGCACAGCCCACTCGAGTAAATTAACCCTAAAGAATTCATGAATGTGCTTCTAATATAAGCTGAGGTATCAAAAAAGTGTTCAATAGCTCATTGGCCAGACTCAACCTTCGCCAGAACACATTCTAAAGGAAATGTGAACCACTTTGAAGTGATCAAGCATATGTACTAACTCCCTAAAATTTTATATTTACGTTGGTTTGAAGTATTTGCTCTATTTTGCTGCTCAAGTGCTCATTATACAACTAGTAATGTAAATTTGACTTCGAATTACATTTGCTGCAATTTCATAAACTTGTCTTTACATTTTCATCTTCAACTCTTACTTTTGTAACAGTAGCAATGCTCCCCAATTTTCATACTGATCATTCATTGATATCATCACTAATCACTTTTCTCAGAGTTTGTGTATTTCAAACTGTATTTAATCCCTGTCTGGGTCTTATTGCTTACATTTTCCAACAGTATCAGGCTGATCAACCTAGCATCTATTTTAATAGAAATAATGTGTCGCTTGTGTTTATGAAAATTGTCACTAAGCTTTTACTTATGACAAAGCGACTAGACAAGTTATAAATAATATATTTTTTGAGGCAAGGTATGAAGTTCTAGTTTAATGCACCTTAATACACCATTCAATCTCCATAAATTCCAAAAACATGTATGCAGAAACTAGAGCTTAAGATCAGTGCTTACACTCACCTTTAAATTTCCTGCACATTTCCCAGTCAGGTATTGGAAGAAAACCATCAAAAGCAAGTCAGCTCTTTGCCTTCAGAAGGGGGATGGGAAACACAGATAAATATCAGTTTAGCAAGCAAAAAACTTTGTCTTACCTTTTGAGAAGTGACAAGAAAAAAGGTGAGGATCACTTTCAGCCTCTCTAAGGATCTTCTGACTGGGATATTCTGATTTTCCGCCTAACAAATCCCAAAACTGTTCAGATTCAGAACCTTCCCTCTGTGGTTTGGATTGTAAATTTGGCTGCAGAAATTGGTAACATATATAAGAACCAGATAAACAGATAAAAAATATATTTAATGTGAAGGAAAATTATACTCTCCTCCCTTCAAAAATCCCACAGTTACACACTGTCACCCTCTCTGATTTTAAAAGCTACACTCTCTTTCCTTATGAGATAAAATATGCTACATTGTAGTCCATTTTAAGGTAAACATACCCTATGGTGAAAGTGAGAAACTAGAAACAACCCTCCTAGGGACATATTTCCTCAATGAAACGTTTAATGTCACTAGCAACTAGTTTAGAACATCCTATTATTGGTTTAGTATATTTAGAAAATGAAATAAAGTTTTAAACATTTCTGAGCTTTGAAACTAAACCTGAAATCAGCATTTCATCCTTCAAAATCTTGAAGTTGAAAGATCGGAAACTAATTGCCAATGATGTTGAGAATCACAAAGAGATAAAAGGCTTTCCTTAAGCATTTATCAGGGTAGGAAGAGTAATTTAGTCAATTAATCCCTTTAAAAATTTTGAAAGTTTAGAAACTTAAATTTCACATAGATGAGTAGGCTAATATAATATTTTTTTAGTATCAATATAACTTAACTTCCAAGAGTTGGTATAAATGCATCACAATTTTCTCACTAATTATATACGCAGAAAGTAGATTAAGAACCTAACTCAACCTTACAAAACCAATTTGCAAAGAAAGATTTGTAGCCACTCCTATACTATAATTTAGCCATCTTTAGACAATGTGGGATCTACAACAAAACTCTCATACCTAGGACTGTAGATAGTTGTGAGTGGTCCAATAGCAAATGGTACAATAAGTCCAGCAAACCTTACTAAAATAAACTCTAATATCATGTTAAATTATAGCGAAGATAGAGACATGGGCTGAAATCGTGTTCATGAGATAACACTGATGGTTTATTTATATTGAGAATACAGAATCAATATAATAATTACAAAAGATTTTATATCCTCCAATGTGGGAATAAATAAAAATGTTCCAGATAATACATATATAATCTAGATATTTCTGATTATATAGGATTTGATTTCTATGACTATAACATATATCTTTGTAAATAACAAACCTTTATCAAATCCAGCATCCTCTCAACAAGTTCCTGGTCTTCTGCGCTTGTAGAGTTTCCAGACCAAGTAAAGACAGCTGGCCCATTATGAAGTATGTAACAGTAAGAGGAATTCAAGGAAGACGCAACCTGGTTTATGAAAGAATATGAAAAAAAAGAAAAAATGAATAATATAAATAAACATGTTCATTCGAACGTGTGTATTGCTGAATATATAGCACTACTACAAAGAGAAATCAGGGCATACTGGTTCAACTTGTATCGCTTGCATATTATCTGGTCCAGAGCCTTGGATGCGGAACAATGCAACACCATTTTCATTGTATGTCTCATCAGGAATTTCCTTTCCAGCAATGTAACCCTTGTATCCTTCACCAAGCCCACCCTAATAATTAAAGGAAAGAAAAGTAATATGGTCAGTAATTTACACACACTCACTAACAAGAGTAATTCAGTTCCCAAAAGAAAGAAGAGTAAAATGAACCTTAAAAACAATGAAGCTTTGAAGGATAGAATGAAATTGAACTGGTTCATTGCCTTCATATATACGAGCCTACAGTTAATTAGACATGTACAATATCAGTAAAGACAGAAATGAGCACAAATATATCTCTGCTAAAAGAAAAGGACAATTTACAGAAAATTACCTGGCAAGCAAGAAACTTCATTGACTCAACCATTTTGCTTGCCAATGAGTTAGCTGAAGCTTGTTCTTCCTGTTTTTGACTAAAAGAGCTTGTAAACAATGCAGGCAATAGATTCACAAGACTCCAAAGGCAAATATATAGCAAGACTGAAACAAATTTCATATGCATTTATTTAACATTTTCTAGTCCTAGAACAGTTATCAGTGTTGCAAATAGTATAGCCATATTTATAAAATATAGATTAAATTAATCCACAGACTTCAATACTTTGAGAATTATTGATTCCTGTCTAGGACTATCTCTCATAAAAGCATGAGATGTTTACATTTCTTAAAGTCCCTACGATTTAAAATGACAAATGAGGTAATATAAATTTTCAACAGGACCACTGAAAACAATAATTTGTTAGGTTCCAAACACAGATTCAATCGAAAGAATAAATAATATATGGACCTAATTATAGTTTTGAACTATAGGGACCAATCTAAGAATACCCTAAACATAAAGAGGCGTGCAGATTAATTTAACTGCTACTGTATCTTTCAGCTACAGTCTATATGTGAGCATTTTGCCATCGGATTATTTGTCTATTTGATAATAAAATCACATATAAGTGGAACTGGAATCAAATAATAAATATTTTACCTCAACACTATTCTTTCCAATCCACGTTCCAATAAGACAATCTTCTTTATCCTCTCCAGGATATGTATACTGAAAGATGTAGCAATCTCCACTATAAAATTTTGACTGATCTGAAGCTTGAAGAAGAATCTTTTCCTGACCGTTCACGCGCCAAACCTGTGCAGTTAGAGTAAAGTAAACTATTGTCAACAAACAGAAGAAAAAAAGTAACGTTTAGAACTGTATCACACCAAATCACCTCTTCACCCTAATAAAGAGAAGTATAAAGGAACCCTAAACTGCAAGCAGTAGAGGAGGAGAAGAACAAACCCTAATAGTCTTGAGTTTTGTTTATTCACACACAAAAACAACAATCAATGGCACCATTTTCGTTTAAAAAAATACCCCTTTGAACTCGCCAACTCAATGGCAAGCTCGCAAGTTTGGTTGAGATAACTGAGTTTGCAGCGAGCCAACAGATCCTGCTCCAAAATCAAGTTTGCTTATGATTTAACTCGAGCAAATTATGGGAACATAAATTCATACGTTTTCAACACTCGATTTTGATAATCATGTGTATACATTCTAATTTGCATATGAAGTGGTATGCTTCCAATACTACACTAACTCATTTTCATAATCTTAAATTCACTTTTTTAAAGAGGATATCAAGAAGTTACTTATTTATTTCAATATGAATATCATGTAGTCAAAGTTTAACATATTCCAGATGTATGATAGAATGAAGCTCTTTTGTACAGAACCACTGGGTATTCTGCTTCTCTTCTAGATTAGCGATAGTGCTTTCAAGGATCTCACAATAGTTCTAATAAATTCTCACATTAGCAAATATAAATTAAACGATATAAAACCATTAAGAAACTGATCAAATTAAAGTTACATCAAGAAATATCAGTTTTGAGAGATGATTTGCAACTAGCAGAGTACCTGCAAATGCCCTGTGCAATCAATGTGGGGTTGAGGTTCTTCCCTCACTGGATCCGTTTTCAGCAAACCCTTCACATTTACTCCTTGGCGTTTTAGAAGAGCTACAAAGTCAAAAGCAATAAGGGGAAAAAATTGAAATATATTATTATAACATTATCAATGATGCTGCTGATGACAAAATTTATTGTAAAAAGGATCACTTTAGGCGCAATAAGCTAATAGCTGTAACATTACTTAACACTTACCAGCTACTTTGCCACGGCCATCTTCAGATACTGTTACATCAGTTGTCTGAGGCCAAGAATCAAATTTGGACCTGAACATTACTGTTTCAAATCCTTCTATCACACGAATTATTTGGGGTTTCAGTTTATCAATGCCGCTGACTAACTCCTGTTTTGGGTGAAATGCAACAATAATCAAAACTTCCACCAAAACTAAACCTTATAGCAAAATGTTAAATGATACTATTAAAGAAATGGGTTACATCTGCCACTCCACTTGCACTTTTTCTTTCATCAAGAGAAGTATTTCTACCCATCCAGACAAACACTTCAAACCCACAATCAAGAATATAGCATTTATTTGTGTCTAGTAATTCTCTTTTCAAAGAATCAGCAGCCTCCACAGGTTCTGCCTGTCCCTTTTCAATGCTGCAAAATTGATAGTCTCGTCAGAAATAGAATTTAATACACCAGATGAATTCCATCAGTGTACTGTCAAATAATTAATATTACTTTTAAAACTCTCAGTATTATCTCATTTAGACCAAAAGTGTTGCAGATTTGCAAGTATTAACAATAGATTAAAATACGGTCTCACAAATCGCAAATGCATTAAAACATGGGTAGATTCTTCTTTGATCCTTCAACTTTGTGCCACGTGTGGATAAAATCAACCTTAAAGGCAGATAAAATATGTATGACTTCGTATTTATGTGTGCAAAACCACTTGCATCAAGAAAACCATCAAAAGATCATAGGAATCAGGAAATGTCACGTGAGTAAATCTTACAACAACAAAACAAGTTTAAACCTCAAGCAATACCACAAATCTGAAAACTAACCAGGTTTTTCCTAGGAACTGTTTAAGATTTTCATTTGATCATATTATTAGACGTTAAAAAATATTTTAATGGGTATCCTCTGCACGTGCGTGTCATTACAACCTTACTTCTTAGAAGTTTACTTGACATCAGGGTTTTACGGTCAAAGTGTGAAATAAGGGGAGTCTCATTTGGAGGAGAGGAAGGGGGCGTTCCATTTACACCTTTTCAAACTCTAAGATACTAAAAATTAAAGAGTGTTACAAAAAAATTACCCAAAAACAATAGAGGGAAGGAGAAGACTAAATAACATGTAAGCATCAATTATCTTCATCCAAATGACATTTTAACTAAAAAAAATGGAACAGACTGCAAGTTAAAAAAAAGAACAAATTACTAGGGATAAAACAGAAATAACATATTACCAGAGCAGCTTCGGAGGGCGAGAATCAGTAGGCTTATCATCATCACCAGCTGTTTTTCTTGGAAGAGGAGCAAATCCCCCAAAGAAACCCCAGAATTCACCAGTTTCAGGATCAGCCATCAACTTTCCATCCTCTACATGGAAGTGCGAGTATAGATATTCATTCAATTCATAATAATCAGTAATAACCTTTAAATTTTAAAGCATCAAAATATATTTGTTCACTTACCAACAGCAGCTACATCACATTTTCCATCATGGTAGGTATCCTTAATATACTGTACAACTTCCAAAGCTTTAGCCCTTTCTTGAATTGATGAATTGGAACCATTAAATTGGAAAATTTTTGATTCGGTATCCAGAACAAAAATATCATCATGATTCAGTGAAGCTCTAGCAAATGGAACCTATAACCAGCATAAATTGTTACTCAACAAGAAGAAAACAATGTCTCTATATATTCATGCATCTCATTCAATGAAAACAAAGACAAACACTTGAACCTCCATGGCAAAGGAATAATCTCAAACTTGCCTCTTTGACATGTACAACATGTTTTCCCCTGCATACAAACAACCGTGTCTTATGCTTTTCAGCCTCGGGATGTTTGAAACCAGAAGCAACTCCACCTTCTTGAGGGATAATACATGGTTTGAAATAAGACAGGAACTTTTCAGTTTCATGGCCTTGCACTTCACGATACTGAACAGCACGTCCTCCAAGAGCTGCATCCAGCTCAACTGTTTTGATGGCTGCAGCACCAGCTTCATCCTGTTTTAAATTTACACTCATTAGTACAACTAGCTTTAAACCAGAAAAGTGTGTGTGTGTGTGTGTGTGTGTGTGTATATACATATATATATATATATATATATAAAAGAAAAATGTTACCTGACTGGTGTCTTTACCAAGCCAGTAATGGACGTCGTGGCGCAAAGCACCACTTTTTGATGCAGTTGTCTACAAACAAAGTATCAGAAACAAAATAATATTCATACTAGTTAAAAACTGATTCATATGCAATGCAACTTTTTGAAGCAGTTGCATACAAACAAAGTATCAGAAATAAAATAATATTCATACCAGTGAAAAATTGTTTCATATACAATGCAGTAAGCACAAGCAACTAATGTAGCCAAAATAAGTTCTACTGAATAATATGAAGAGATCTGAATCAATGTTTTCCAAAGAAAAATGAAGACGGAATTGATCCACATGTCATTACATAACAATATTGTGTTTGTCATGCCCCAACAAAAATTATTTTTAAATTAAAATGTTCATACAATACAATAAAATAAACAGAAATAGTAACTTCCTAAAATAGAATATACCAAGATGAGTATAGCATTGCAAGAATGAATAAGCAATTTCAAAATGGCTGACCTTTAAGATCACATAGGAGTCACCAGTGAAAAATTTCCCATAAGAGGATTTTGGAACAGGAACTGGATTAAAATTCTCAATACGCCATATCTCAAGTCCCCTGTACATGGTTAAGGAAAATAATGCACTGGGTACAGATCCAGCACCAAAGCATCAAATTGAAAAAACATGGCAGAAACCTTGAACAAATCTTCTACATACGAAAATTTGATAAATAGTGAAAAGCACAATATGTAATCAAGAAGCAGGATACGCCTTTTGTCCAGCTCCCTGAAAAGCTGGATCCAGATCTCTCATGGAAACTGCCATAATACTCTTCTAGTAGCTAGAGTAAATATTGAAAAAAAAAAATTGCCCTGAAAAGAAACCATAAATAATATAATGAGTGGTTAGAAATGTGAGATCAAAGTAACAATTTTCCGAAGCTCTGACAATAGAGGATGAAAAAGGAAGTGCGAATGCTTCCCTAAACAATTTCAACAAAGAAGTTCAGGCACTACAACTACTTATTCAAACAGTATAGAAGTTTCTCAGCAATCGGAATAGTTTATACACAAGATCAGAACCAGTAACTGATTTGCTGGCGATAAGCAATAAAAGAAAAGGGAAAGAGCAGGCACGGCAAATTGTAGCTGTTAGATATTTAGTTCCCTCTACCATTAGGAATTCCAAGTAAATAAAGAGCTTATTTACCTAAATACATGTTTACAAGTTAAGAAAGATGTATCACAACGAAAGAATAAGAAAAGGTACACATTCTTAAGCATGTCATTGTCAGCAACTAGACACTGCCTTCGGGTTGTTCACAAGCAGGTAAGAAATTGCACTTTCAATAAGTACAAATGCCTTTTCATAGAAGTTTCTTAAAAACAGACAATAGCATAACAGAAAAATGCATCTTGTGTCACTATGTCAATCCTGCATACCTATTTAATAGCGCTAATATTTTGATAGCCATCAATTGATACAAGTTTAAGTTATGTGATACGTACACGAAGAAAACACATACATCCTCACTTTTGCAACCAAAACAGCCTTTGCACTGCACTGAGCAAAATTTCACTAATTCGAGGAGAATTGCCATTAGCAATTCTACTATTCTGAAATAATTGCCTGATAATATCAAACAAGAATACAGACAGAGAGAGGAAGTGGTGAAATGAGCTAATACCCACCATTCAATCTTACATAGAATAAATTTAATTAAAATCAATTTCGATCATCCAAATAAGAATGAATGGTCAAGATAAACTCATCATACTATCACTCTCCCTAATAAAATATATAAACCACATAGGATAACTGATCCAACGCCAAAGCAGCTTCAGAAACAAAGGCATCCAATGTAGAATTTTGTCAAAACAAGAGAAAGAAACCAAAATCCCGGAACCCTCCTCGTAGACGACACACCCCACCGCATCCGCCTGCCACGATATGCACACTCCCATGACAGATACCCATTCGACAAAACGCCACCGCAGTAACAATAAAGCACAAAGAAACTACCCGTATCCCTAGGTAGTAGCTGACACGTATACCAAAAAATAATACGCCACACTATCACTTGACTGATCCCGAAAACACGATGACGCTAAAAACGCTCAAACACTTCCCTGCGATGTCGTTCCATTCCCCAAAATCTCGAATATCAATATCTATGAATTTGAAAAATAATAATAACAATAATAAATAAAGAAACACACAGAGGCATGCAGGCATACAAATTTTTCGGCATCCGAAAAACAAGAGAGAGAAAACGGCAAATCCGATTCAGGAAAATCAAGTTCAATCGCACTTCAGACCAATCAGAAACAGATCGAAAACCGAGCAGAGTAAAAATAAATAAAAATCAAACACAAACACTGTCACTGAAAACCAAAGTAACGAAAACGGATTCAAGGAGCTTCATACCTGGAGAAAGAAGAAGCAGAGATACAACACCAATCGATTTCGTCGTAACAAAAAAAAAAACAACTAAGAAAAAGCACGACCTCAAGCTGAGAAAACTGGAATCGCGAAATTGAAAAAACAATTTAAGAAAAAAATAGTGAATGAATCGGAATGAACAGGAGGCACAGATCCAATAAGATGCGCAGAATTGGAGGGTTTTAGCGGCTGCAGAAAATGGGAGGAAAAAAGAAGGTGGCGGAAAGTGAGAAGAGGAAAGTGGGGACTGAAGAAGAAGAAGAAAAGAAGGAAGAAATTTAGAGAGAGAAAGAATATTTAGGGGAAAAAGAAAAGAAAGTGAAGAAAAAATCAAAAAAGCAAACAAATGAGGTGTGAGAGAGAGAAAGCGAGGGAATGATGAAATGCCAGGCGTGCTTATCACTAACGGCAACATAACCCCAACCCCACACTACACCACACACATGAACTGTAAAACTGAGTTTTTAATATTTTTCTTTTCCAGCATCCAAATTAAATAATTAATAAATTAATAATCTCCTCTTTTTAATTGTTTTTTGGTTTCTGTTTCTGACTCGTCACACAAGTAAGTTGAATAATTACTTTGTGGGACAAGGAAGAAAAATAAAAAGCTTGGTATTGTAATGGTGATTGTTGTCTTTGTTGCTGTTTCCACAGTCTGTGTTTCAGGTGTTACTTTGTCGCATTTCTGCTCTTGAACGCGATTTTTAGCACTGTGTTACTGTTGGTGAAATTTGAACTTTTCCTAAAATAAGTGATTTTTTTTTTATGTAGTGGTATCGAGTTAGATAGTAATTAAATGCATATAATTAGTTTAAACATTGGAAGTTGAGGTGGTTTAGATAAAGACAATAATGTGCTAATTATGTTCTGATGGCATTACAGTAAAAAAAAAAAAAGTCAAAAAACTATGACTTTTTATTTTAGTGTTAAAAAATAAATAAAATGGGAAAATTTAATTTTAGGAAGAAAAATATGAAATTCTTTTCCTTTTATTCTCTCCTAAATTTATTTATTTTTATTATAAATCGAATGGAGCACTTTGTTTATATCATATGAGATGTGGTTGATTTTTTGTACAAGTTATTAGGTTTAGGAAGAACAACCAAAATTAAAGAACATTTTAAAAGTTGACAGTATTTATAAAATAAAATAAAAAATACATGGAAAACAAGATTTGAAACCGTTGAATAAATTTTGTTGACCCATGTGTTACACGCAACAAAATCATATTTTTAGATGCATTCATTTAGTGTTAAATAAATGTATGAAAAAAAAATGTATGTAGTGCCAAATAGAAATAAATCTCCAATCATTTCACTTTATTTAATAATACCATCTAAAGTAATTATTCATTTAATTAAGACTTTATTTTGAATGATTACCTTTTTCATATCAAATTTCAATAAATACAATCTAGAAGAGAAAGTTCGGTTTTTAAAGTGTCATAGTTAAATATATGTTAACTAAATTATTTAACTAATATTAACTAATGTGATTTCTTATATTCCATAGCAAATACTTAAAACTTAATAATTAAACATTTGAAAAATTTATAGTTAATTAATATTTAAGCATGATTAAATAAAGTATTTTTATCAAACTAAAATGTATATATAAATGTTAAAGTAAATTTTTAAATTCTTGAATCGGTACATATTTTTTATAAATATCAAATTTACATAACTTTATAAAAATAAATTATTTTATAACTATAAAATAAAGTGAAATAACTCAATTGATTTATAAATTAGATGAATTTGAAGTAAATTAAATTAATGATTTATCTATAACATCTCTAACAATATATAAAAAGGATTTTATGTGTTCACATTTTAAAACTTCAATTTTACCCTTTAAAATGTAATTGTTTATTAATTTTTTAAAAATTGACCGTTACTTTTACAATTTTTTTATAAAATCTATCTTTGTTTCTTTTTTATTTTTATTTATCAATTGTTATTCTCTCATCTTTTGTAACGTCCCATTTAATTAATAAACATAATTAAAGAAACGCCACACACAAATGATACTATATAGCAATCTTGGGGTCCTTAACCCAACCCCTACAAACTAGACACACCACGATGTTGAAAGAATACAGTTGAAAAGTCTAATCCATACTGGTAGAGAAAGTAAAGCATGGCGTGATACATGGGACAAAGCTCTAAAGGAAAACCAAGATCCAGCACATGCAGATCATGCAGCGGAATCATCACCTCCCTGTTGTCTGCGGTTGTTCCTCGCATCTGCTCACACCAACAAGTTGATGATCATCGCAAGAGAGAGTACCACACAGCAGAACACACAATAACAAAAATAGGGTAAGCTAAAGCACAAAAGATTTCATCCATCAAGTCCGATATAATTTCACAGTATCATACACTCACTTCAACCAAGTATGTTATGACTCATCAAGCAATACACTACGACTCGACTCGACTCATCTGGATACATATAGCTTGGTCGGATTCAGCGGATGCTTGCACTTGTGGTGGATACCTCTGCTCACCCCCGAGCTATGTGTTACAGTGTTACAATAAATCAATTTCCCTCACCACAAGGTTAGCCCTTAGAAGATTTCATGCCTCCTGCTACTCTCACCACAGGAGTCAGTCCGCTCTAGGTGAGACTAACTGACTCCTTAGAGTATCAGGATGCAACCTTACCTTGAATCCTTACCTAGTTATACAGATGGGGCACCACCATGGACACCCATTAACAGGGGCCATAGAATTACGTCCCGACCACTAAAGCGCAACCTCAAAGGTCTCACCTAAAGACCCTAAGGAATTACACGTTGACACGGACCAACAATCATAAATCAACAGTATGGGAACATTAAATCATGGTTACAATTTCATACCAACCCCTGGAATTAATTCCTCATACGTATCACATTTTGAATCCATATCACTGGTCATCACCACCCCATAAGTCTAGGGCCTCATCTCATATCAACACCATGTTACTTTAATTCCAATCCACGTACATGAATTCAACTCGTCTCGTTATCATGCCACATTAATAATGCCCATCTCATTTAGTTCACATGCCAATTTTCATATCAAACCAATCATCTACAATTCATGAATCATGCTACGCATACATAATACTCCATTACATACATGTCTCTCATCACAACATTCATACCCAAACCAATACCAATCAGCCAAGAATAAACAAGGATCTAAATACAGCACTGTCTCGCCCAGCACCTCGCTCAGGCTGAAGGGTCTCGCTCAGGCGAGACGTGCTCGCTCAGGCGAGCCCCCTTCGCCCAGGCGAGGGCTAAAAAAGCATCCAGAAATCAACGCGAGATCTCGCTTAGGCGAGACCTCTCTCGCCTGAGCGAGATACTCGCTCGCTCAAAAAGAATAGTGGGTCGCCTGGGCGACCTTTTGCGTAAAAAAGGTTTGGGCGAGTCCCTGTTCATCTCGCCTAGGCGAGACTGGCCCGCTTGGGCGAGATTCACAAGTCTCGCCACTGGTTTCCTACAACAGTTCCTCGCTCCAACCCAAACAACATATTCATACAACAATTTCAAGCGTTCAGAACCAAAATAGCAACACACCAACCACACAAACTCGAAATAACAGCCAAACAATGAAGGAAACGGGACATATGAGTAAGGTCTTAGCTTCCCTACCTGGAAAATGACAAGCACGAGATCTCGACTCCTAAACAGCGGAGAACGACAACATAAGGGGCAACTCAAGGTAATGGAGTACAAGTCCTCTTAGCTCAACGTGACAGTGGAAGCAAACCCTAGCGGAGGGGGGTTGACGGCTGCAGTCTTAGGTTCTCTAAAATGAATGGAAAATGAGACTTACGACAACTAAGATTGATTTTTATCAACTGGACCAGCCCTTAGGCCCACTTACAAGGGCAGCCTTTTAGTTTAGGGCTGAAAGATAAGGAGCAATCTTAACGGACCTTACATCTTTTCTGATATATTTTATTTTATTTTTAATAAATATAATTTTATTTTATATATTAACTTAATAACATTACACTATCATTACCTACTAATATAATATCATGTACATGTATATATAAAAAATATGTACACAGAAGCGCGATATGTGTTTACGCTAGTTTAATTAATATAAATTTTAAACTCCCAAAAACAACATTAATAAATAAGTAACTAGAGTGAATAGATGTTAATTTTACTATAATAAATATATAAAAGAAGTGAAAGTGTGATTGACAGTGAAATGCAATATATTTGTGAGTTGGCAATGGAGAAAGGATTATAAGGCAAAAGAGAAAAAAAATTGGGAAAGGTCGGTCACCGGCTAATGCTATTATTATTCATGGAAATTGTCATAAACCCTAATGTGTGTGGGTCTCTATGCTTCCTACTCATTTTAGTATCAAAAAAGTATCATGCCCCTCATTCAACTTTTTCTCTTCTTTCTATCTATAGAAATAATAAATACAAAAATTAGTTTCCAATTAATTTTTATTTTTAAATCTTTAAATGATTTGTTTATATTGCAATAAAAGTTGCATATGTATTAAAAGATGAGATTGTAGCAGTAAAAATGTTTCAAAATTAAAATATATAGAGATATTATTTCTAATGAGTGTAAAAAAAGTTGTTGACATGCACATAAAAAATAACATTGTAAGATAGTTTTGCATCATGTTAATAGAGGTAAGACAAAACTTTGGTGTGTGAAATTTCTTACTTTATACAGATTATAATTTTTCAAAATTCATATACAAATTCCTATGGTTTATGTTATTTTTTGTTAATTGAAAATAAAATTTCAGATCAATATTCTTCATGGTTATTTAATATAAACAATTATTACAGATAGTATTGAACTAAACCTTTATTTTTTTTAAAAAAACCTCCAAATATTTAAGTAATTATATTCAAGTTCTACTTAACAAGTGGCTTATAAATATATTACTATATTAGGGTTCATTTCTTTGATAAAAACCCATCTTTTTTTTATAATTATTCTTAGTTTCAAAATCGTTACATCATTTTGAATATATTATTGTGTTTCCTAAATTTTGGATTGAAAATAAAGAAGATAAAAACAATTTTACCATTTTATGTACATATATTTAAATACAGCAAATAAATTCAAAATCATGAAGCAATTATTTAAATGACAGAAAATTTTAAAAAATAGAAAATGTTTTTTCTTAAAATAAGCATTTTTTTGCTTGTTTTGTATTCTCAAGTTTTTTTAAAGTAGTTTAAATAACATTTTTAATATAAGGTTTCAACTCAGTGGTAGAAAATTACTAAAAAAAGTTTCATTAAAAATCAATTTTAGTGATAAAAATTTATTAGTCAATATAGTGATCAATTTATATACCAAATTACAAAATAAAATAAAAAAATCATTGGTTACTAAAATAGTAACTATTATGAGCAAGAAATTATAATTTTGTCTTTAAATTGATTTCTAAAATTTATCTACAAGGTTATAACTACCAAATGGAATTGGTATTAAATATTAACTATCAACGTCTTAGTTACCAACGAAATTTGTTTATAAATTAGACTTTTATTAATTAGTGATCAATTTAACGATCAATTATAATTTGTTATTCATAATAGTATTTTATTAAATGAATATGTTGGTAAATACCGACGGATCTCAAACATCCGTCGGTAAATTGTTACTGACGATGCGTTATCTGACAGATTTCTGACCGTCATTGATATCAATTTATTGACAGATTTGTGTCGTTACAAACAGATTACTGCTCTCGATAATTACGGTTTTTCTTATAACGAGTGATTATTTTAGTAAACATAATTTTTACTTTGTAAATTGATATATAAATTAGACACTATAATGACTAACAATTTTATTCACTAAAATTGACTGTTAATGACATTTTTTTTAGTGAAGATTGAAACATATGAATTATGAAGGTTGATATTTTAAATTATTACAAAATACGTTAAAATAGAAGATACAAGAAAAATCTAAAAATAATATATATTTTATAATAATATTCACATAATAATGATGAATGGATAACCTCTCTACCGAGAAAAGCTTCAGTCTAATTCTCATAATAGTAGTAATAAACAACACTTTGTGATATGTAAGATGTTTGAAATGTAGAATTGCATCACTATATTTAATGCTTCCATGAGTGTGAACAACGTAAGTCACACATCACATGAGAAAACAACACTCCAACCCCGACACATTGCCAAAACCCCAGGACTTTGTCATTGTAATATCAGAATATTAATTTTAGCAGTTATTTGAAAGAGAATACGAGGAAAAAAAATAGTATTAGGTGGATTAATAGGAAAACAAATTATACATTGTTATAAATATAAAATGCATTTTTCCAACTTAATAGTTTATGATTATTCCAAAACTATTTAAACTTTTTATTATTAGTTTCACAACTTTGAATATCATTTTCACCCAATTTGTGGTAGTAATTATCATACTATTGTTACGTTTGCGGTTTATTTTTTCCATCTTGTAATGTAGTTTTAACTATTGCCTTTTATATCTTGTAATCCATAATTTTATGAATTTAAGTTTAATTAGAAGGTAAAGAAAACAACACATATAGTGAGATACGTCGAATAATTTGACTATAAATGTTCTCATTTTCAAATAAAAGATTATATTTATCTTCTTTTTTTAATTATATAAATTTTATCTCACTTTCACATTGCTTTCAATAAGATAAATTTATTTTATAACATAAACTTATATTTATACTTGGGAATAGTTTAAATGTTAGTCAAAAAAGTCTTACATTGAATAGAATAGACAGAGTTAAATACTATATAAGAATAAAGACTCATAACACTATTGTCTTAGGATTTTGGGATTAAAATGGTGTCAAAGGCTTTATATATGTAAGACAAATGTCATATAATCATATGGAATCACAATCTCTCAATGACTATAACCATAACCCATATGAAAAAATATATATAACCCAACAGTGGTATCAGAGCCGATGGTTCGGAGTGATTAACCGCATAATCATAACCATAACAAAAAAGGGGTCACCAAAGTGACTGACCGCATAACCATAACCAAGAAGCGGTCACTCATACAACTGAAATTAAATATATCATATGAGAAAAAAACAACAACAAGAGACTCACCCTTGAAGGGAGGTTTTGGGGTTAAAATGGTGTCAAAAGCTTTATATGTGTAAGACCAGTGTCATATAACCATATGAAAATACAATCTCTCAGTGACTATAACCATAACCTATATATGAAAAAATATATATAACCAAACACATTTACGATATATATTTTTTGTAAAAGATAAAAGTTAAAGAAAATAATACATTATATTGCAATTAATTTAATATGAAATACCAAATAAAAAATAAAAAATTATAATGATATCAAATTTAGAATAGAGTAGAAAAATAAACTGAGATTACTCTAGGACTTTAAAACAAAATAAAACCATGTACATCATCGTTATTGTACCTTGTTTTTAAAAGTTGGATATTATTTATATTCATATTTATATCTAAACATATATATATATATATATATTAATTTATTTAACATCCTTATTTATAAGCAATGAATAACAAAATGTTTAAATTTACTTGTGCTTAGCTAGCTAGCAAAACATTTAGGCATTAAGCTTCCTGGGCATTTCTAATGGAAGTTACTTATAAATATTTTCTAAAAATAAAAAATATTAGGTTAATGTGGATTCCACAAACATAAATTGCTTTAAGTTATAAATAATTACTTATAAATTAGAACTAATAGTTTATAGAACTCGATTTTTCAATAAGTACGAATCTTTATTAGATTCATTCACAGAATAAAGTTATATTTAATATCGGATACTAAATATTTACAGTAACAAAATATTTCATTATCAATTACTTTTACTGATTAAATGTTGATTGATTTAGGTATCAATTTAGAAAATAATTAAAAAATATTAATTACTAAAATAATCATTATTATAAATATAAAATTATAATTAATTTTTAAAATTTAATTATCAAAATTTTAACTATTAAAAAAATTAATCATTAAATATTAATCGTCAAGATTATTTATGAAAAAAGTAATTTATAAATTATTGTCTAATTAATTAATAAACAATTATAATTTTTAATTTGTAATAATAATTATATTAATATTTTTTTATTTTATAAATTAATATCTAAATTAATTACTAAAATAAAAAATTTTATCATTAAACTGATTGTTAATAAAGCTCCTGTAATTAATTATATAATAAAATTATTTAAATTGAAATAATACTGCACCAAGTTAAATAACAAGTCACGTAACCTTGAAGAGTGAAATAGCTGCTTATGTTTTTAATTAGAATAAGATAAAAATTTGATTCCACGGTAAAAAAAAAATGATAATTGAATTGGAAAAGAGATACATTATGATTTGAATGGTTACCTGTAAAGTAGGTGACAGGCACCGGCCCACCGGCAAGCGCAGTCATCGCAGCCATTCAGAAGTTGGTTTGGTTTCTTCTTCGATGGACAATGATGTGTTGGGAACATTTTTACATAAATCAAAATCAAATCAAATACTTCATTTTCTTTTTTTAATTTGAGATTGACCAAAAATGTTGGTTCATTACAACGTGCAACTAAAAAGTTGCACGTATATTATGTCATCATGTTTGATTATAGTATTGATTTGCAAGTTATCATTTTCTTAAGAGTGAAGTGCTGGCAATGCCCACTTAAGAGAATCTTCTGGGCTGTGGCTAGGATGGTCTAAGAAAATAAATATGAATATTTATTAAACTCCCATTTTTTATACGATTTTTTACTCCAAATAATACACTTTCGAACAAAAACATCCCCTAGACTTATAACAACTTTATTTCCTGTAGTAACACTTAACACCGTTTATTTAATTGCTCTAATCTACCGAGTTTGTGTGTGAGTAGGGTAAAGTATGGACAATTAATAAAATTGTTTGATTGATATATATGTGATGTAAATGCGGTTATTTTTAGTGAAGAAATATTACTTGTTTTAGGGTGTGTATTAAATAGTAAATTTTTTATGAAAATTTTCTAACTATGTTAGTTATTATGCAAATTTTAGGAAAAGATTTTTACAATTTGAGTTTGTGTGAAAGATAAGAGTTTCTTACCAGTTGAAATTTACCTTATTATACGATATATCGATTTTCTACAAATTATATAAAATTATCATACGATAACAAATGAATATTTGATTACCTTATTATATATATATATATATATATATATATATATATATATATATATATAAAAGTGGTAATGCAAGTCGATTCAATCTGTAATTGATCCACATAAAGCTAGTTGAGTTGGTTTACCGTACAGATTAAAAATGAGTTGAGAATTATAATTCGGTCACATTTTTGTGACCGACAGACTATTCCGCTTCATTTCATATTCACTGATGATTATGCAGTTAATAAGAGTTTCTATGGTGTTTAATAAATATATTTTAACTTTAAGTGAAAAATGTTAAGCCAATTTTGCTTTTAGACAATAATAATCATCTTTTGAATGTTGGTGTACCTTAAAATCAATGATAAAATATTGAAATTTAAGGTAAATGAAATAACCAATGATTGAAATATTAAATTATAGATTAATTGGTGGGTGATATATAATGTTTTATGAACATAATTCTAATGTAAATATGTTTTACTACTTTTGATCAAAACACATTCAAGCTCCTATTCTCTTACACTTTTGGAAATAATATGTTTCCATTGTTGTCCATAATATTATCAGGTTGTTTATGTCTCTTTGTTAGACACCTTTTGAGCACCTATATGATACAATATCTTTTTATTCACACATTTGAGTTTTTGGATGTCTTGCTTTTGTTGCTAATGTTCATATTTCTGATAAGTTTGCTCCTTGTGCCCAAACATGTGTTTTTCTTGGTTATACTCTTGGCCATAAGACTTACAAGTTATATGATCTCAAACTCAGAAAGTCTTCACTAGTTGTGATGTTGTCTTTCATGAAGATATTTTTTCGTATGAATCCATTCACACTTCTTTCACCATCATAGACCCTGTCATACCTAATGTTGTCCCACATAATCCTTCGTTTACAGCTTTTCCATACACTCGACCACCACCTACAGAAAATACATTTGTGTCTCCCACTAATTCCCCACATGTGGTTCCCTTGCATCGTTCGCGGGTTGAAAATCCTATCCCGGCCCCCTTTTTTATGTCGGGTTGGTGGGCTGACCCGTTGAGTCAGACCCTTTTTGACAATCCCAAGTCATTTACAATTTTGTTAATTTATGTTGATGATATTCTTATAACTAGTAACGACTCTATTGCAATATAGTCTTAAACAATTTCTGCACAATCATTTTCGGATAAAAGATTTGAATGATCTTAAATTTTTTCAAGGTATTGAGATATCTCGTTCTAAAAAAGGTATTTTCATATCAGAAAGAAAATACACTTTAAAAATTATCAAAGATGGTAGATATCTTGAAGCTAATGGATTTTTTCACAAAAAAGTTAAACTTTCCAATAAAAGAAAATTATTAAAGGACCCGTAAAATATATATATATATATATATATATATATATATATATATTATATATATATATATTATATATATATATTTTTTTTTTCATTAAAATACAACACAAAATTTCTTTTATTTGTTTATTTTACAGGGGAGATGGGCGTTATGGAAAAAGAAAATAATGGAGGTGAAACAGCGCCACAACGATGCTGGTGACATCTCCGATGAACAACTCCGGTTTTGATCGAGACTGGAGTAAGTATGAGTGTGTTAAGGTTTATGTTGGTATTGTGCGAATGATGAAGAAGAAGATATTGATGCTTCTATTAAACAAGTTAAAAAATAATAATATAATATAAAATAAATAAAACGATAATAAATAAATGATGAAATGATAAAGTAAAACCCCAGTAGAAAAAGAATTGGGTATGAGTTTGGTTCATTCTAATTTGCTTTATGTACCCCGTAGCTGTTAACCTCAACCCCTTTTATGCAGTTTTTGTTACTGTTGCAATAACACTCATGTTACCTCACCCATATTTTGGCATTGCACTTCTACTTTACTTGGATCCCTTATTTTAAAATTTACACTCTTAATTATTAGTTTGATATACAAATAAAAATACATTTATATATTTTTTTTAAAAACACTCTTATCAATCAAAACGAGACAACATATATGTGAAGATAAATGATTTAAACTTACATCCATATTTTAAGTTATATACACATAAAATATATTAAAATTTACGATCGAAACAACATTTTTAAAATGCTAAGGGACAAAACAAAAATATTATATATTATAGACATTACAATCTAAAGTTATTTACTGATAAAAAAAAACCTAAAATTTTGTTAGGGTTAATCTTGTCTTGTTTTTATATATACATTTTATTTGTTAAGTATAGTTCTCTTTTCCGCGCCCAAACCTTCATCATCCAAACTTTCCTTCCTCTCCTAAACGTTAAGGCAACAGAGACGCGGCAACCAAAAGGCGGCGTGACAGGCGGCGGTGCAGCAAGGAGACGCGATCGCACAGTGATTAAGAACGAACATAACAGCGGATGCAGAAGTGAAACCCTACTTTAGGTGAGTTTCCTTCAGTTTCTCACACTAAACAACTATGGTGGCTGCCGTTTTGGGGTTTACAAGTTTTTTCCTTCGGAATTGCCAACTCGGTACCAAACTTGTGAGTTTGAGCGAGTTCACCGAGCTCACATCCACGCTATTCAGTCTTGAATCCCCTCCCTCACTGATTGACTCCTCCGAGAAATTTCGAATAATAGGAACAGCGGAAGGGTGAGATTCTTTCTTCAGCGGCGGATGGAGAGGCAATTCTAACGCAACTGTTAGTGGCCGAGCCTCTTTTCTTCTTGTTGCCTTACTTGCGATACTTTATACTTTCTACAGCAAGAAAAGTGCTTGCATACAGTAGGAGCGACTACGTTAACTAACCCGCGAGTTTGACAACTATATATGCTGTCATTTCACTTTCAAAATCATCTCTCTGGTCTTGTTCGGTTTCCTCGAACCTAATTCTCTTTCAATGCCATTGCCATGGTTTTGAAATTTCAATGCCAAAGTGATTTTTGCTCTTTTGTTATATCTCTTTTGTTTTGCTCGCTGACACCAACTCAGTGCAGATAAATCATCCAAACGAAAATCCCGAACGGTATGAAGACGCCACGACCCGCTTCTAAATTGAAAAGGTAATACTATGACTTGTTTGTTCTGATTTGGGCTCTCTTTCATCACATTCTTAGCTGTGTCTTTGTTATTTGAGCTTGTTACTTACTTGATATTGGAATTCCTTGAAATAATCTTTTACCAAACTTCACTTATCATGTGAAAGCTCTTTTAATTGTATGTTCATGGTGAAATAAACCTGTTGCTAAAAATTAGAATTTTGCTTTGCTCTCTGATCACTTTTCAGGAAAAGGGAAGAAGGTAAAGGCAAGAAAAAAAAGAAAGTAGGTAAGAAAGAGGAAAAAATCAAGGTTGTAGACATCCGGGAACCTCATAGCATGCTAGAGGATGACCATGATGAAGGAGAAGGTTAGATTAAGCATATTGTGATTATACGCTTGAAATTATGATTGTTATTGCTTATCCCCATAGTCTATTTTGCATCAATCCTCTGGTCTCCTCATACTATAGCAAAAGGACATTGCAGGGAGGACGAATACACATGTCATTGAAACTGTACACTCTTCGATGTGGAATACAAATGTTTTGTATATCACTAGGGAAATGTTATACTCACTACCTGTGTTTTAATAATTAATATGCTTTCTTATCTTTTTAATCAAATTTTTTATATCCAAATGAAAGTATTACATATTTATGTGGAAAGCAAGAAGCTTTGATATCTGTGCAAAGCTTTACCAAACAAAATCCTTTTGTCAAGGCACTGTTACATAGATGTAGTTATTTGTTTCTGATTTCATGCTCCGCCACTCTAATTAATTATTTGTTTTGACATGAGATGATTATGTGATTGTTAATTATCTAATTGATGCGTTGTTACTATTTGTTTGCTAAGGGTTTGGCAATGAGTCTACTAAAAGCAAAGTTGTGGAAAATTTGAGGCAAGATCCTGATGAAGATGATTCTGGATTAACAGAAGGTTCTGAAACTGAAGATGTTGGGTTTCATTCAGATGAAGAGGATATTGGAATTAATAGTCAAACAGCTTCTGAAGATTCAATCCATTTGAGGTTTCTTAATGCTATTTATCTTTTATCTTTTATTTTTAAATTTGCTTTATAATTTTGACCTCTGTTCCATGTTGTGAATTTGTCGAAATGAATCTGGTTATTACTGACTTGACTAGTTACTTGGCATTATTTGTGTCACTGGATCGTTCTACATCAGTTGCATATACTTTTGATTTTTATTCTAGCTTAGCCATCCTTTAATCTGACATTTTTGTTCCATGCAGCTCTTTTGATTTACATTTGCAACATAATTTATCGAAAGAAGAAATTGACTGCAAAAGTAATGTGAAATTTAGCTGGGAGACTGCAGCTGTTGGTATGAAAAATTGCAAATGGATAGGAACTGGAGAGAACATTATGAAGGTATTTCATGTTAAAATATTCTTTTGGTATATTGAAGATTTCATGTCTTCCAACCTCTGAAAATGCAAAATTTAGCACATTTTCATTGCCATTTGCCAGTCTGTAGCCTTAAGGAATGGTTGGCTCTGGCACATATCTTGGCTTTATTGTAATTCTGTATTATGTATAAAATCCACCCACATGCACAAAAGTTCATAATCTTTGGATAATAATAGATATTCTCATCCTTCATTTGGCTGTATGCTTGAAGTACATATTACATTGTTATCTCTTGCTTTCTTGTGTAGGATTTGGATATCAATTCTTGTCACGGTCTCAAGGCAAAGTTGTCTGAGAATTGGATGGATGTCTACAAGACATCTGGGGGCAAAGATATCAGTTCACCTAAACAAAGCATGTTTTTCTCCCTTTGTAAGTTGATTGTGAATGATAATGATCAATTACAATATGTTGTGCATTTGCAATCATAATCGTTAATGGCCTAAATCTTTGCACTGTCTTCCCCTGAGTGTAAATTCTGTGTATTTAGAAAATTTACTATTTCTTCTATTTTCTATTGGACATCTGGTCTGATGGGGGATTACATTTTGGTTGTGGAGGGAAATTAGCAAAATGCTAAACCAAAAAGAAACAAATGACTTTTGCACTTTTAATTATTTTTTATAATTTTGTTGGCATTGACTTCATGTTGACTTGGTTTCAGGCAGCAGCTACCGGGATGTACTTTACTGTAATAAGAGGCCTTTCTATTTCAAAGGCCTCGAAGATGCAAGCATTATGGATGCATACATAATGCATTCTGTAAGTATATTTCTGTATCATTCTATATGAAGTTATGGACTTTCTGA
>Ga0214544_1003722_pt1 | contig 31165 bp, 13 predicted proteins | sample CNSS3metaG_FD_160074 | JGI IMG/M metagenome (GOLD analysis project Ga0214544, IMG submission 160074) | Root nodule microbial communities from cowpea collected in UCLA plant growth center, Los Angeles, California, USA - CNSS3 | ecosystem: Host-associated > Plants > Roots > Nodule | place: USA...
CTCATAACTTATATTCATCCAATTTAATCATACAATACATCACTGGTAGCATTCCAATCATACAGGGCCTAAATTGCACAAAGATGCATTAAAACATACATTTTTACCAAAGAAAACAGATTTGAAGTACCACTACTGCAGTAGCTCTCGCTCGGGCTAAAAAGTCTAGCCTAGGCGAGAGGTTATCTCGCTCAGGCGAGCCAATCTCGCCTAGGCGAGATACTAACAGTGGCAAAAGAGAAAAACTGAGCGAACTCTCGCTCAGGCTAGGCTGGTTCGCCCAGACAAGATCGTTATCTCGCTTAGGCGACCCCAGCTCGCCTAGGCGAGACTTCGCGCAAGAACAGAGGTGCGTTTCCTGGTGTTTTCGCTCAGGCGAGCGTCACTCGCCTAGGCGAAAATACCAGGTCACGAACCTGTTCCTTCATGCGGTGGGTCATTTTATCTCAATCAAAATCAATTAATCATCAATTCATGCAATTCAAACACCAGTTTATCAATCAAACATGTAATTCAAACTCATCTACAAATTTCCTATTCAAATTAAGGAGATTGGTTAGCTTCCCTTACCTATATATATCCTTCTAATTAGTTAGGATCCTCCCACCCAAGAGCTTCAGCTGTACCACTCAGTGAGCTGAAATTACAGGTTCTAATATGAGAAGGGTTCCCAATAGCAGAAAGGGATTCTACAAATTTTCGAATTAAAGAGGAAAATGCAAAGGTTAGAAACAACTTACATGGAGGAGGGGGAATTATAGCTGAGAGAGGAGATCCTGAACTAGCCTCAGGTCTGGACTCTGCAATAGATGAAGAGTGAATTCAGGTTTTGGTAGAGAGAAGGCAGAGGAAGAGAAAAGGGAGAAGAGGTGCACTGCTGTGTAAATGAAGTTCAGTGGTGTGGGTGACAGAGAGAGAAGAGAGATTAAGGACTGAAGTTTTTGGGTCTCCACATTAGTAACTTTTTTTAAAATTATTTTTTATCTCTTGAATTTTGTTAATCTTAGAATGAATTATTTTAAAATCAAATTTTAATTTCATTGTTTTCTGTTATATATTCATTATGAATTTTATGTCATACCTTAAAATACTTTAAATTAAGTTTAAAGCTAAGAAAAAAATAATAATGCATATTTAAGCAAATTTAGTATTTTTGCTATATTAATCCGGTTAAAAATAAATAATTAAAGTATTCACAAAATAAAATGAATATATCATTATCAATTTCTTGAAGGATAACCATTAAAGAATTTTAATCTTGGAATGAATTATTTTAAAATCAAATTTTAATTTCATTTTTTTCAAGTTATATATTCATTATGAATTTTATGTCATACCTTAAAATATTTTAAATTAAGTTTAAAATTAAGAAAAAAATAATATATATTTAAGCAAATTTTGTATTTTTGTTATATTAATCGGTGTATCGGTTAAAAATAAATAATTAAACATTAAAGTATTCACAAAATAAAATGAATATATCATTATCAATTTCTTGACGGATACCTATTAAAGAAAATGACAAAAATCGAAGAAAGAAAACAGTCTGATAATTAAACAAATCGTAAAATATAAAAAGAAAAATAAATGAAATCAAAGACAAAAATAAATAGAATTTCTTATTTAGTTAGAGTATTTAGGAAAATTAGTTAAGAATTGTAATAATTTTTAATTTGATAATTTTTAACTGATAAAATTATATTGTCGAAAAAAGTAATTTAAAGAAACACGTGACTAATAAGCGTAAACCTATTATAAATTTCAGTGCCTCTCTTTATTTGTTTAATTTGCCCTCTCAGAGAAAACTAGGATAAAAGGATAATGAAATTACATAATTTTTGTATTTTTTCATTTAAATATAAAATAAGATTTTCTATTGAAGATAAAATTAATAATAATAATAAATTGTGGCTGATTTAGAGTAAAATTATTTTAAAACTAAAATTAACATCACATAATTACCATTGAGAGTAATTAACCTTTTTTTACCCTTATTTTATACATAAAATATTTGTTAAGGTTGATTATTTAATATTTGATAATAATAAATCTGGAATATGAAATTTGGGTGACGACAAAGAAGGGAGGGTTACGGTGGAAACGAAAGTAAGTACGTGGCAATCCGATAGAGCGCCAACAGAGCAGTTGCAGAGGATATTCGGTGAGGTTAACGACAGAGAATGAAAGAGTGTGAAGGAGTGAGAAGCTCGTGATTCGATTACTAATCGGTCATATCGTATCTGGACACGCCGTACATACAGGAACACCTCCATCTCCATTATAGTCACACAACACCCTCACTCACAAACTCACTCTACCAAGCTCGTGACCAAGAAAAGAAAGAAACAAACACCTCTCTCTCTCTCTCTCTCTCTCTCTCTCTGCGATTATTGATCTCCGGAGAAGAGAGACTGCGATTTACGATTCGCAATGGCTTCCACCACAATGCGGTTCTCCGCTACTTCCACCGGTGCCGAGGCGCTTCCCCGTCGTAACTCTCTGACTGGATTCTTAACTGTCTCTGCAAAATCCTCCGCCAAATCGAGGCTCAGGTGTATCGGAAGGAGCGCCAACTTGAGCAGCTTCCTGAGGAGGCGGAGCACTTTCACTGTGAGGTGCGTATCCGGAAGCGAGGCCAGGCAGACAATACACGATCCCGTGTCTCAGCAGCAAGGTCTGAAGTTTTTTACTCCCCTCTGCTTGTCTGCTGATTTTTTGGTTTGGTTTCAGCTCTCTTTGCTTTGTTTTAGAATCGAGTTGAAAATTAGCAAAGTTTGAGACTAATTTTAGTTATGTGAACTTCTTGAAAATTTAAACCGTTTGAGGCTAATTTTAGCTCTGTTAAACTTCTTGAAAGGTTAAATGAGCGTGTGGATTTGGTTGCGGTAATTGGAGTTTAGTATTAAATTGGTGTGTTAACTGATGATAGAAGAAGTAACCTCCAGAACGAAAGGCCTTTTGTGCAGCATGTCCTATCTCTCACTATATATCGTTTGTTATTGCAATGAGAATTATGAATCTGAATTATTATATAGATGTTACGGAAGGAATCTAAATAGTATACTTCGAATATATAGTTAAGATTGAAATTAATTAAAATAATCATGACTATTCATGTATAAGGTATAAAGTTAAGTTTTCTCGCTTTTCATGTTTTCACTTCTTTTTTTTCTAATATTTTTTTTTATATATATATATATATATATATATATATATATATATATATATATATATAAATATTACGGTGAGAAATAATTATTATAAACTTGAATCTTCTTATTCAAGCGGATAGTTAAGATTAAAATTGATTAAAATAATTGTCTTAATCATCCATTTAGGTTAGTGTATATATATATATATATATATGTATATATATATATATATGTATGTATATATATATGTATATATATATATATATATATATATATATATATATATATATATATATATATATATATATATACATATATATATATATATATATATATATATATATATATATATATATATATATAGAGAGAGAGAGAGAGAGAGAGAGAGAGAATTAAGAAAGTCTTAATCTTAACATATATGATTAATAATTAAATTCATCTATATATGTTGGAAAAATATAGCCCTTGTGAAAATGCTGTGAAAAAAGTGAAAGAAAATAGTAATGCGAGTGCTAAGATAGTGCTACTTATTTTTTAAAATAAAGGTGAAGTGTTAAAATATTTACAATTTGAATATCTTAAAATATTCAAAAAATTATAGGTTGTTAAAATACACATCAAATAGGGAAGTTTCTATTTGAGGATAAAAAGAACAGTCTTGACCATTTTAGATATTACATAAATGATCAAAATTGTAAAAGTGAAGAAACTTTTTAAAGTGATCATGTGAACTTTTAGTAGCTTTTAGTCCTGATTGTATGGTCACAATTTACTCTTCTCACTCTTAAAAAATCAATACAGTTCTCACACTTTACACACACTTCCTTGTAGGAATATTGGTTGAGAATAATCTTATTAAGCTGGCTATCATCACTTCTTTCAGTTGTTATTCAGGAGTTTATACCAGGGTTCCCTCACTATCCTATTGTTTTGATAATGGAAGAAAACAAAAGAGTAAAGAAAATTTTCAAACTTGAAATCAAGGCAAAGCTAATTCTGTTCTAGAATTTTCTTTTAACCCAAATGTAGAAAATTTCAATTGAAAAAAACTAATTATTTTATTTCTGTCCATCCAAACACGTAGTTACTAAACTGTATCCAAAGCTCATTAATATTTTGTTATATTCTCTTTTGGGGTAGGATAAGAATGGACTCCTTGACAAGTTATTCTCTGGTCTTGACTTTTTGATAAGTTACCAGTAGTTATCTTTTGTCCAACAACTTCATTATGACCTGATTAGAGTCTTATGTGTTTGTTTATTTATTGTTTCTTTTAGAAGCCACTACATCTCTCAGCTCCTTGACGCCAGATGCTTCATCTATTGCCTCGAGTATTAAATACCATGCAGAGTTCACTCCATTGTTTTCTCCACATAATTTTGATCTACCACAGGCTTTTTTTGCAACTGCACAAAGTGTTCGCGATGCTCTCATCATAAACTGGAATGCCACCTATGATTACTACGAGAAGCTGAATGTTAAGCAGGCATATTACCTTTCGATGGAATTTTTGCAGGTTGGTGCTACCATAATTATTTGAATAAGTTAGAACATTTCTGGCGTCTAATGTTTGTTTCCATTTGTTATTCTATCTTGCAGGGTAGAGCACTACTAAATGCAATAGGCAATCTAGAGTTAACTGGTGCTTATGCTGAGGCTTTGAGCAAGCTTGGGTATCAATTAGAAAATGTGGCATACCAGGTGTGACATTCCCTACTGTACCTCTTCTTTCTTAATTTCGAGTCTAGTGTTTTAGTGCTCTCTTAAAGTTACTCATTTATTAACCAAAACCTCTTTAAGTCAATATGAACCTCTTTAGATAAAGAAACTGATGCACTTTCCAAAACACATGTTGTTCCAATAACATGCAATGGAGAAAGTCGATTGATATGTGTCATACTCTTATTAAGTTCCTTTATCTACATTTCCCCCCGAGACATTGTAAACTGACAAGCCTTTTTATTTTACTGACCAGCTACAGCAACAGGAGTAATTTAATCAAAATTAATATTTGGTTGCAACTTACTACAGATGAGTAATTCATTTTGTTGGCTATTGATAGGAGCCAGATGCTGCACTTGGAAATGGTGGTCTGGGGCGACTTGCTTCATGTTTCTTGGACTCTTTGGCAACCTTGAACTATCCAGCTTGGGGTTATGGATTGAGATATAAGTATGGTTTATTTAAACAACGAATTACCAAAGAGGGGCAGGAGGAAGTTGCCGAAGATTGGCTTGAGGTATGTTTTATTTTTTGTTGACTAGTGATAAATGCCATGTACATAAAATTTAAAAGTATTAATGTTTGCACTATGTTTTTCAGTTCTGTTAATGTTTCTTTCTTTGTTTGTGACATCGTTTGACAGATGGGCAGTCCCTGGGAGATTGTTAGAAATGATGTTTCATACCCTGTAAAGTTCTATGGCAAGGTTGTATCTGGGTCAGATGGTAAAAAACATTGGATTGGAGGAGAAGATATAAAAGCTGTTGCACATGATGTTCCCATACCAGGATATAAAACTAAGACTACAATCAACTTGAGACTTTGGTCTACAAAAGCTGCATCAGAAGAATTTGATTTATATGCTTTTAATGCTGGAAGACACACCGAAGCATCTGAGGCTCTAGCAAATGCTGAAAAGGTTTAGATTTAAAGTCCCTTTATAAGCAGCAAGAGATATATGAATCTATTTAAATATAATTGGAAAAACCCAAGGTCTTTATTGACTAGAGATAGAGTTTGCTAAAAGTATTTAAGAGAGGGACAACCCTCACCTCACGATCCAGTTAAAACTTAAGTCTCACATTGGCTGGAGACTAAAGGAACAGTTCTCACCTCATAACTCAGATTTGTGAAGTTGAGTTTTAATTCACATTCTAAAAGAGGGACAAATTAAATAGCGGTGTTAGAATCAGTATTGCAGAGAATAAGTACTATAAAAATCATTCCTCTCCTCTCCATCCATTTGAGTGTAATGCGTGTTTTTCATATTTTTTCTTTGGAGTGTCTTTTATAGTGACCGATATGGGAGAATATAAGTGAATATCAATTATTTTGTTTAGATTTATTCTGTTATCTAACAGTTGTCCTAAGTGTCACAGATGTCACCTCATGTAGCTATACTTTCTGCTCTATTTGTACTACTTTTGCAGAAGCTTAGAATCCTTTTTTGTGACCATTCTAATATTCAGTAGTACAATGTTATAGTTTCTCTCTTTTTCTGTATTTTATTAACCTATATGAGTTTGGACTTTAAGTCCTGTGTAAATGTTGAAAATACGAGTTACTTTTTTATAATATTTAGGCTTTCCAGTTAATTTCAATTGTGTTACAGTCTGAATGCAAGTTAATAAAAGGACATTATATATGTTTTTTTTTTCTTTTTTGTTTTCAAATGTAGATATGCTATATACTCTACCCTGGGGATGAATCAATAGAGGGCAAGACCCTTCGTCTCAAGCAACAATATACATTGTGTTCTGCTTCTCTTCAAGACATAATTGCTTGTTTTGAGAGAAGATCAGGAGCAAATGTGAATTGGGAAGAGTTTCCTGAAAAAGTTGCAGTGCAGATGAATGATACGCACCCAACCTTGTGCATCCCAGAGCTGATGAGAATCTTAATAGATGTAAAGGGTTTGAGTTGGAAAGATGCTTGGAATATTACACAAAGGTATTTGACCTTTTTTTTTTTAAGTTTTTGTGGGATAGAGAGATGTCTGGTGATCTTTTATCATCCGTTAATGCATGATCTGAGTTGGTTGACTGAATGTCTACTATCTGCCACTGTGATCCAGGACTGTAGCATATACAAACCATACTGTTCTTCCTGAGGCATTAGAGAAGTGGAGCTTGGATCTTATGCAGAAACTTCTTCCACGCCATGTTGAGATAATAGAGATGATTGATGAGGAGGTAATACTTAAATACATGCATAAACGTCTTTTTTTCAGGGTACAAGCATCAGTTGTTGATGACGTTCCTGCTTTGCAGCTGATTCGGACCATAATTGCAGAATATGGCACTGCAGATTCAGACTTGCTGGAGAATAAATTGAAGGAAATGAGAATACTAGAAAATGTTGAATTGCCTGAAGAATTTGCAGATGTACTGGTTAAGTCGAAAGAGACCACTGATATTCCTAGTGAGGAGCTGCAAAGTTCTGAACAAGTAGAAGAAGAAGAAAAGAAAGATGATGAAGAAAATAAAGATGATAATGATGAAGTGGAAGGAGCCATTGCTAAAAAGAAGGGAACAGATGAAAGTTCCATTGAGGATGAGAAAGAAGAGTTGCCTGTGCCGATACCAGAACCACCAAAAGTTCGTATGGCAAATCTGTGTGTTGTGGGTGGTCATGCAGTGAATGGGGTTGCAGAGATACATAGTGAAATTGTAAAAGATGACGTTTTCAATGCGTTTTATAAGGTACAGTTTTCCTTGGTCTGTCAGTATGACGTAGTGCATAGCTGAGTTATGCTTCTAAATCCGAATCTGCAATTGTTAGCTTTTTCCTATTTGAAATCACCAAATTGCTCTTAACAGTCAACTCTTATTATCTATGACCAATGGGAGGAAACAACTTAGTCTTGTCCAATGGGCAAAATAGTACTATATAAAGTTATGGATATTTCCACATTTGTTCTGTTTCAAATTGATTGCTCCATGCATACTGCTATTAAAAGCTGAAATAAACTTCTCAGACTTCTAATGATATGTATTTAATAATTGGACCCTTAGTAGCACTTCATCGTTTTCTGTTTTCTGTTTTCTGTTTTCTTAGATTATGACAAGATCTAGAAAAATTGTGTATATAATTGACCTCTACCATATTCTTTGTAGTTGTGGCCTGACAAATTCCAAAACAAAACAAATGGTGTGACACCAAGGAGATGGATCAAGTTTTGTAATCCGCTTCTGAGTAAAATAATAACCGAGTGGATAGGCACAGAGGATTGGGTCCTAAATACAGAGAAATTGGCCGACCTACGCAAGGTTGTTACCATTATTTGCTTTATTAATCATATCCTAGTCTTGAATTTTTCCTTCATGCCTTTGCATTTTCCTTTTTTTTTATGTTCATTTCCTTTTTATGAAACTTCAAGTTTTGGCAGCACCTGTTATACTACCACACAGCTTAATGCTTCTTGGAAACAAATGGTCTTCATTTTTGAACTTTTATAATTAGTTATACAAGTTATCCCCAAAGAACCAGCTATAAATAAGGATTGATTGCTTCTAAGCTATAAAATGTAACTTTCTTGCATTTGCTGGTCTTCAATTTCTTTTTTCAATGGAATAAACTATGTCTTGTAATGCACGATTCAGGATGGAATATCTAGTTTGTTGAGTTTTTAAATCTGAATTCCTATGTATTACAGGATTAACTTAATTCAGACTAAATTGTAAGTTTGGTATGCTTCTGGTTCTTGATTTTAAAGGAATCAATATGGTATTTTGATTGCAATTTTATGGATATTTTTGGAAATTGGTTAATTAGCATTAAGCATGCTGTAGACTAAGTTGTGTTTCCATTGTATGTCAAAAGCATCACTTGATCATATTAGTCTCAACCTAGTTTCGAAGTTCCTATCATCAAACCTGATCATACTGGTATCATTTATTTCTAGTTTGTAGAGAATGAGGATCTACAACTGCAGTGGAGGGACGCAAAGAGGAGTAACAAAGTTAAAGTTGCGGAATTTATCAGAGAAAAAACAGGGTATTTTGTCAGTCCTGATGCAATGTTTGACATCCAGGTAAGATGATGCCTTTAAATTGGTTATTTAGTACTGATAATGTTACTTTTAAACATCAATTTTTGTTCTGCTGACAATTTTGTTGCTTGTGAATTCAATTTCTACCCATTGCATCAGTTTTTTCCCTATATAGTTTTGCTAAACTGTTCAATGCTGGCTTATTACTTTGCGTTTAGGTTAAGAGAATCCATGAATATAAGCGACAACTACTGAACATACTAGGAATTGTTTACCGATACAAGAAGATGAAAGAAATGAGTCCTGTTGAAAGGAAAGCAAATTTTGTTCCTAGAGTTTGTATATTTGGGGGGAAAGCATTTGCTACGTATGTGCAAGCCAAGAGAATTGTGAAGTTTATTACAGATGTTGGGCAAACCGTTAATCATGATCCTGAAATAGGAGATCTACTCAAGGTACCATGAGCACAACTATTTCTTTTTCACTTGTTTTATGTTTTGTCCTACAGTACTTGGGCCTCAGGATCTTTTTTAGGTTCTATATTTAACTTTTATAAGCAATAAGCAAGTTTATAATTTGAAATCAGCCTGCGTTTTGTATATAAAGATTTAATAGTATAATTTGACATGAACATCCCATTAGAAATGTAATTATGCAATTACTCACAGTAAAACATTCTATTGTGAAAATATAAAAGAAAAAACCAGCCTAACCTCAAAGAAAAACGGAAAAAACAACTACATGATAACATAATATATCATCAAACTCTGTATACTCTTGGGATTTTCCAAAGTACACGCACATGTAAGTACTTTTCTTGACTATTAATGGGATAGGGTCCATGGTCATCCCGCTGCTGCTGTGTACAGATATCTATATTACATTTACTAGTCTTGAATTTTAGGCTATCCGAAAATAATTTACTAAATTTCTTTAAAGCCTCATACTTTGTTAGTTAGTTATTATTTCCTTTCTTACTGGACAAAACTTCTAGAATTCTAGGATACTTTGTTAACTTCCTACATGTTTTCAGTATCAGGCTTTTGAATCAGGTTATTTGTCCCTGGTTACAATGTCAGTTTATATCCTTTCTTACTAGACAAAACTTCTAGAATTCAAGGATACTTTGTTAACTTCCTACGTGTTTTTAGTATCATATTTTTGCAAAATGGTTAAAGATATCGTTAATTTGTGTGTTTCTATTTTTTCAATCAGGTTATTTTTGTCCCTGACTACAATGTCAGTGTTGCTGAGATGCTTATTCCGGCAAGTGAATTGTCACAACACATCAGGTAGTTATATTTCACATAAATGGTGATCTGCATGTACTACAGGTAGTTGCAACTGTACTAATATCAACAATTCAAATTTTGACCTGAATAGCCTTGAATGGAAAATTGAGTCAATTACATCAGATTGTCTAATATTCGTATGTAAATCAACATATTTCTCATTCAAATACTTCTGCTACTTATTTTGTGCATGTAAAATTTAGCATGTTTGGAAGAAAGTACTCGAAAATTTGTGAAAGATGTTTCTGTTAAGTCCTGGCATATTACATATGCAATCTAGATTTGTAGGAAATATCAAGAAAACTCTGTTATCGTTAGTTGATGCAAGATCCATAATTTGGAAAGTGTAAGTGAGAAGACAGAAGAATAGAAATAAGGATGCGATACAAATACAGTTTTCACTACCTAACTAGGATGTACATCATTTTCTCCAGGGTCATGCTGATATGGAGAAATGATCTCATAATAAAATTTTGTATCTTTTCTGCAATCTTTTTTGGAATCCCTAAATCTTTTCCCAATTGCCAGTTGATTCTATCAATAATGTCTATCTTGACATATATGGCATCCTCACAATGTGAAAGATTCTCACCTCTTCAACTCCTCTTCATAACCAAGGTGTCATTGATCTATGCGTTGTTGCTTGCAATGCAACTTTGCAAATTAATACTGTGTTTGGAAATCCTTTCAGTCATAATGAGCATCAATGACATAGGATACAGGTCAAACAATCATACACTAATCTGTGTTCCCTGTTTCTCTCTTGTAGTACTGCTGGAATGGAAGCAAGTGGAACCAGCAACATGAAATTTGCAATGAATGGCTGCATATTGATTGGAACTTTAGATGGGGCCAATGTTGAAATTAGGGAAGAGGTTGGTGCAGATAACTTCTTCCTGTTTGGTGCCGAGGCTCATGAAATTGGTGGGCTCAGGAAAGAAAGAGCAGAGGGAAAGGTCTGTCTTAAAACCCTTGTTGTGCATTTTAATTACTATGTAACATAATTAATAAATACCATGCTGTTTGGAGCATACCCACGTAGAACAAGTACTTCACTGTATGTTAGTCTCAGATGCTAATAATTTGTTTAAAGAAATTCATAATAAGGTTAAGGCATTTTGAACCAAGATCGTTGTAAGTGTCGGTCTTGGGTTTCTTAAAAACTTAGATGATTATATGTTAATCCGTTATGTTTTACTTAATTCAGTTCGTTCCTGATCCACGATTTGAAGAGGTCAAAGAATTTGTGAGAAGTGGTGTTTTTGGATCTTACAACTATGACGAATTGATTGGGTCCTTAGAGGGAAATGAAGGTTTTGGTCGAGCAGATTATTTCCTTGTGGGCAAGGACTTCCCCAGCTACATAGAATGCCAAGAGAAGGTTGATGAAGCATACAGAGACCAAAACGTGAGTTTGTAGACTTTCTTCATATTTGCTATTAAATGTTCGTTTTGTTGTCATATATATATATATATATATATATAAAAGACCAATGTCATATATGAAAAATATATAACCCATAACGTTTCACCTGCCAGCCTATTGGATGCATGCACCAATTCCTTGTTCATTACTAGGGCATGTTTGACGAGAGTGCTAGCACAGCACATTGTTTTGAATCAACCGATTTTTTTTGTGTTCAACTTCATATTTAATGAGTTTACTCGGGAATATGTAGTTCAGACAAATTTTAACCACTAGCACAGTTTGTTAGAAGGTGTTGGTATTTTCATTTATTTACATGTTCTATAAAGTCATGCATGTATTTATCAATTGTATGACTCTGTCGTCCATTGTTGCTCTCATGTTATTTTTAATATTAACTTTTGTAAATGATGTTGTTGCAGAAATGGACAAGAATGTCAATATTGAACACAGCAGGGTCATACAAGTTTAGCAGTGACCGTACGATTCATGAATATGCTCGAGAGATATGGAACATTGAACCAGCCCAATTACCGTAGAAAGGTGCAGACGCAGTTGGTGCCACGTAGTTATGATGATCCCTGATCAGCTTAGTTCCTCGTACCAGAGAATAAATAAAGAAATATAATTTTGCAAACAGAGGCATTTGAGGTGCGCTCTTGATCAAAATAAGCTTGCAGTTCTTTTATATATATCTGTTATGGATACTACTAGTCGTTGTAAAGCTTTACAATACCTTTGTCTTATAATAAATCTCTATTTACTTTATCTTCAAATTCTCTCCCTTATCTATGATTGTTTGAGCTTAATTTTTGTCTAAATATTATACTATTAAAAATACTTAAAAATGACCTTAGATATGATATGACTTTCAACATTTTTGTGATGATTTTATTTGGAATTTTTATGAAGTAACAGTAGAAAAATGTGATGAATAATGATGAGGGAATTTAGTTTAACACTATGATAGGAACCCAGGATTGAAAAAGAGGGAAAATTTATATTCTAATTTTTGCAAACTTTATAATGTGCTTTCGGAGACAATTAAAAGCAAAAACTTTCGAGCACCGTATTGTCATTTTCATTCAAGAATATTGTACTAACACTGCAACCCAAAATATTCTTGAGAGTACTATTTAATCATACTCGAATATACGAAGAATATAAGTTTATCAAGTATTTTGTATTTATTATGTTTTGATATGTGTGAAGGACATATCAAACATTGACTCTAAGATATACTATAAATTTAACTTTATGGTACAAATATTAGAGTCATCAAACTTGTATGTCTTCAATATATCAATAATTTTTATATGATTTAATGAATGAGTTTAAGCGTCATGTAATGTAAATGTAATTCTTGTATGTAGTTAATTAATAAAGTTAATTTTTAATATATTTTTTAAAATAATTATAATTCTTCTTTAATTTGTATACAACTCAAATTACTAATTACTAGTCTTTTTCAAAATAAATGAATATAAAATATTTGTTAAATTAGCTTTTATTAGAATAATCTCTCTTACTTTGATTAGTAGTTGCTGAAAAATACTAATTTAATTGTTTCAAGTATTTTATTAATGTTTGGAGTAGTTTTGGAAAAATAATTTAAAACATATATCTACACCTAAAGGGATTTTTTTTGTCTACATTTGTTTTTCGATTTCACTAGGTATCTTGTTTTAAAATTACAATGATTATTTTATTAATTTTACTTTTTAAGTGATTGATCCTTTAGATTTAACTGTTTTTTTTATTTGATCGTTTTTTAAAATTTAACCATTTTTTTAATTATAGAACTACCTACAAAACAAATAATTTTTTTACAACAAAATTACAAAAATTATTTTAATTTTATAATTATTATAATAACAATAATAATAATAATTTTATCATTTTTTATTATTATGAAAAAAAAAACGGATATATACCATTAATATTGTAAAGTAAACTAACCATAATTTTTAACTTTGTGAATTAGTTAATTGGGTCCGATTGAAGAAATCGACAAGAATATAAAAGATCAAAATTTTATTAGGATTTATAATTGATTAACAATATAAAAAGCTTTTCTACTCTAGTAAATATTTTATAATTTTTTTTTCGAGTATAATTTTTTTCTTTTATATACCTCAATAAAATGGAATAATGGAATAATTGAGTGCAATAATAAAATCTTATTGAAATAGTTCACACTCTTTTAATTCATGTAATTCATGATGAGGTTCCTCGATATTTTTGGGATAATATGAACCTTTTCATCTCTTATCTATAAAAGTTTTTAAGTCTATACATTTATAAGTTATCTCCTTCATCACACATATGTGTTTTTTTGGGTTTACAAGATTAAAAAAAAAATGATACAAGTGAGACTCATGATAATTGCTAGGTTTTATTTTAGTTAAATATGTATTTAGTTACTAAATTTCCTTCATCACACATATGTGTTTTTTTGGGTTTACAAGATTAAAAAAAAATGATACAAGTGAGACTCATCATAATTGCTAGGTTTTATTTTAGTTAAATATGTATTTAGTTACTAAATTTTAATGTGAAATTAAAATTTGTTTTTGTTTCAAAATTTGATATAGTTTAGTCTTCAAATTTTAAAAGTAAATAGATATGATTATTCTAATTCAATTACATTAAATTATTTTTGGGTATGAAATGATATTTTAGATTGATATTTAAGATGCTTATATGAGATGTTCATTTATATGAGATGTTCATGCTTCAATGTCATTTAACACCTAAAGAGACTTAACGTTGTAGGATTGGAAGAAATACATATATTCATTAATAAAGGTAGGTTGTATCAAAATATGAAATAAAGAAGAATTCCAATTTTTGTTCAAATTTAGAAACTACTAACATTTTTAACTATTTTTTTTTCTTTCATATGTCTTTTGGATGAAAACCTACTATTATAGTAACATCCGTTTGTAAATTTTTGTAACATCAAATATTTGTCAGAAACTCTGATTACATCTCTTGTTAGACAACATAATTATTTTTAAATATATTTATTTAAAAATGGTTAGAAATTCAATATTTGAAAGTTTGGTATATATTGAAAATGAAAAAGTTTATAACATACAAGAAAACAATGCATAAACATTAAATTTTAAGATTGAGTAGTGTCGTTATATTTCATATAAATAATTCATACATAAAAGTGATAAATATTTCCAATCTATTTCAAAAAGAAAATCCAACTTAAATTTTTAATTTATGATTATTTTTCAATTTTTCACCTTCATATATAAGTACTCACTTTTCTTATATAAAAACTTATTTTTCATTAAACAAATTAAGTATCCTAAATATATATATATATATATATATATAATAAATTATTGAAATAGTAAAAGTTTTTGCAGCTGTGTGAAAATACAGCCTCTGAAAGCAACTTTCTGTAGGTCCAAAATTTCTGACATAGAAAAGTGACCAAAAATTCACCAAACTGATAGTAACACCATACTAATCCAATAAAAGAAAAATGCTTGTAAAAATTCATAACAGCCAAACAGTAATGAATTGCAGAAGAGAGAAACACAGAACATATGGCCTCCTACTTTCCCATAACTTATACTCATTTATGGAAACTAACATATGGGAAAGTGAAAAATGGCAAAGAAAAATTGTTCCCGAAAAGGTATCTCAACAACAAATTGAACCAAACTGAATCTCTGAATAATGAACAACCCTTGAGACTGGTTTCACTGTGTTCTATGCCACAGCAGGCATGTCCTTGAGCCATGGATCCAGTGGCTTCCCAATCGAGTACACAATGAAACCAATCTCACGAAGCTTCTCCACATCCACAACGTTCCTTCCATCGAAAACAAACGCTGGTTTTCTCATGTTGTCATACACCTTCTGGTAATCAAGACTCTTGAACTCATCCCACTCGGTCATAATGCACACACCATCTGCATCTTTTGTTGCCTCGTATGCATCCCAAACCACACTCACTTTCTTCTCGGTTGTAGGACTAGTTGGCTGCAGGTGAATGGGGTGATCCCAATCAAACTTGTTCATCCACAAATCCCTCTGAATCTGCTCCTCAGTCACCTGCGGATCATAGATGCTCAAGCGTGCCTTGTCTCCAAGTAGCCCTTTGCACACATCAATTGCTGGTGTCTCCCTCGTGTCCCCAGTGTCCTTCTTGAATGCAAACCCCAGAATCGCAATCTTCTTCGTTGCCACCGTGTTGAACATCGACGAAACCACCCGGTTCACGAACCGGCTCTTCTGATAGTCGTTGATCTTTATCACTTGCTTCCAGTACTCGGCCACCTCTGGCAGGCCATTGCACTCGCAGATATACACAAGGTTCAGGATATCTTTCTGGAAGCATGACCCTCCAAAACCGACACTAGCATTCAAAAACTTCGGTCCAATCCTTGTGTCGGTTCCAACAGCATAGGACACTTGTGTCACGTTTGCCCCAGTGGCCTCACAAAGTGCTGACATTGCATTCACAGATGAAATTCTCTGCGCCAAGAACGCATTAGCAGCAAGCTTGGACAGTTCAGCAGACCACAGGTTTGTGGTGAGGATTCTCTCCTCGGGAACCCAATGAGCATAAACACTTTTCAATGTTTGAATGGCCTTTTCTCCTTCTGGGGTCTCCCTTCCTCCAATCAGAACCCTGTCCGGGTTGAAAAGATCCTTGATTGCAGTTCCCTCGGCGAGAAATTCTGGGTTTGATAGGATTTGGAACTTGATTCCCTTCCCATTGTGAGTCAAAATTTTCTCTATCGCCTCTGCTGTTTTCACAGGGACAGTGGATTTTTCTACCACGATTTTGTCACTCTTTGAGACATCAGCGATCATGCGTGCTGCACTCTCCCAGTATGTCAAATCTGCAGCCTTGCCGGCTCCGAGACCGCGGGTTTTTGTCGGCGTGTTGACAGAGACAAAAACTATGTCAGCCTCGTAGACATGTTTCTCGACATCGGTGCTGAAGAAAAGGTTCTTGCCGCGACATTGCTGCACCACTCCGTCGAGGCCTGGCTCGTAGATTGGAAGCTGGTCACTGTTCCATGCTGCAATGCGGGATTTTGAGATATCGACAACAGCAACTTCAATGGAGGGGCACTTCAGTGCAATGACTGCCATTGTAGGACCCCCCACATATCCAGCACCAATGCAGCAAATCTTCACCATTTTTCTTCTCTAAGCCACCTAACCAACCAGAGGTTCAAGTGGATCAGTATATACAAACCTATGGACAAAACATAGATGTTTTTTTTTAATGTTGTTTTTCGATTAGGATTAAAGTTTTGTCTCAGTGATTTACTTAATAAAGCTTTCTATTTAAAGGTCAACATAGATTACCCAAGTGAAACTCCAATACTGATTAGAAAACACCCACTGAAAAAATAAGTATAGAAAGAACTGCATCAAATTTTTGTTGATGAATTTGACATCACTATAGACCAATCATTTGCCTGATGGTGCCAAAAACATAACAGGATACATCAAATTTATGTGAAGAATCAATGGGCCAACAATGGCATTGAGGAAATAGGAATCAACTCATTTTCTTCTAATCATACAGCAAAAACTCAGAAAATACACTAAAAATATTCGGATCTAACAGATTCATCCAGGGGATGATGATTTGATGATAAACTTCCACACGACTATGGGTTGACCACTCAGAGACCAATCTTAAGAAAGTGTTATCAGCAGATCTTGCACTTGGTAGAGAAAAAAAAAATGCTTGATATTTCTATTAATACCTCAACCACTAATTACAGTAGATCCAATCCAAGGCCAGAGAGGTTCAAGAAAAAATCCATGACAGCATTGAATCAAGCATAAAATTGAACAACTTACCATACAAGAAAAAGATCTACACACTCACAAACCAGAATCAAACTCACCAATCAGCAAGAACTACCTACACCCCATCACAACTGTTCAAACCAAATTTACACCCACAATGATTCAGCTCAAACAAGATGCATGAGCAGAAAAAGATCTAGACTTTGACAAAACCCTGAACATAAATCAGGAAATGGGGTGTCGAGTAAACTTCACCTGCAGAGATGAATGAACCTCCAGAGAAGCTTATGTGGAAGAAGTGGCTACAGAGATTATATATACTGTAAACAAATCTTGGTTGGGTAGCTGTTATTACCAAAAGGGACGAGCTTTCTCTGTGAGAGTGACGTGTTTGGTGCAGAGAAGCTTTCTATGGTATTCTGGTGGGGTATTCTTCTAGAGTAAAAGCAAGGGCAATGTTGGGAATATGAATGAATTCACAGAAGTGCCAATGAACATCTTCGCACGTTTCAACCTTTTTCGTGTGTCTCAGTTTCTGCGTCAACTTCGACAACCTTTGCCATGTGTCACCATCACCTTCTTCTTCCTAAGACATTGGCTAACAATATAAAATGTTTGTGTCTTTCAGAACTTAGTATTTAGCCGAGTTTTTTTAAGTATGTTATTAGTGCAAACTATTATCACTAATCTAGAAAATCTGTCAAGTTATTGTCATATTTAATGAAGCATCTTTTAACCACGATTTTAACAAGAATATTTAAACTCAAAGAATACAGGAATTGAAAAATACAAACCTTGACCACATTCTACTGGATGCAGTAGAATTGTTAACTCATTAAAGTTAATATATATATATATATATATATATAAATAAATAAATAAATAATCAAATTTCTCTTTCAATTCCTTTTTATATCACCTCGCCTAATTCCAAGTTTTAATAGCTATCATATTATTTTTCAAATTTGCAGCTACGATTTGACTGGTGTGTATCAAAAGCACAATAATCACAATAAAGCAAAATAAAGATTTAAAGATTTGTAGATATTACAATCTAAGAATCAATATTGTTTACTTAATTTAAAAGTGCTTTTTTTCTCCATATTTTTTTTTCAACATGTAGTTGAATTTTGTTTTCATGCTTTTAATTTGAAAATTTAAAGGTGTATCTTGAATGAACTCTAGTTACTCCATTCCAAAAGTGATTTACTCCAATAATCATCGCTTTCTTTAAAAAGAAAATCACTTTCTCTAAGGTCAAATTCAAAATATAATCATTATTGGTAAGGATTATAAGAGCAGAACTATCATGTGCACTTAGCTAGATCTAGGTTAAAATATAGTGTAATTTTTCACACTATGCAAACTTCAAAATCAAGGATGCACTTTGCTTCAAAAGTTATAAAATGTGAAGTGCATTTGAAGTTAGACAGAGGAAACAACCAACAACAACTCAAAATATATATATAAAATTGATGAAAAAAACACAATTAATTATGATATATATGATTTGGGTGATGTCTTAAGGAACTATGTAAGCTATTATCACGAAGTATTAGCTTATTAAGAGTTTTCTCACTCAGCAAAATATAACATCAGTTATATACTAACTACGTTTTAGTAAGAATATTTTGTTAAGGGTTAAATATATTTTTTATCCTTTAATTTTTAGTAAAAATTGTGATCAGTCCCTCTTAAAAATTTTGAACTAATTTAGTTCTTTAATTCTGAAAATTTGACACATTTTCTTTCAATGCCAGTTGAGAAATGCGTTTGAAACGTCAAATAAACTTAGAAAGATTTGGTTCAATATAAAAGACTAAATTGGTTCAAGGTTTCCAAGAGGGACCAATTCCAATTTTTTACTACAAGTTGAAGGACAAAACCAAATTTAACCATTTTATTAATATATACTATCATTTCATTATAATATATAGATTACTTACTTAATGTAAGGATAAGATAGAGATATAATTAACACATATTTAAATATGTTTTCACCTAAAATCTAATTGAGTATTATAAATAGACAAAAAGTTTAAAATCGTATGATTTATATTACTATAGAAATAAGTTTAACTTATCAAATGTGTAGATTGGTATCAATACTAAATTATAAAAAAAAAAAAAACTAGAAATGTATCTAGTATACCAAATTATATAAATAATCACATTATTTCTATAAATATAATCAATATTAATAAATGATGGGATTAAAAGTATGATCAAAAGAATGTGTTGTTAATACTTCTTTTATATTACTAAAGAAAATCATGGGGATACATTTAAATTTAACTTTTTTTACTATATGTATTAAAATCTATAACATAACAATGTATAAGAAAAGTTTCATATAACTTTTTGTCTACGATTTTTAAGATAATCTTATTTTTAATATATTTATAAGAAGTAATAAAAATAACTTTTCTACCTTTTAGTTTTTTTTTTCACACTTTATTTGTTAAATTTAAATCTAACTGCATAATGGTTACAATTTTAAAAAAGACATTATGAATTGTTAACTATTAATAATAGGCACTGATTTCTTCGTTTTACATATTTCATTTATGATAAGCTTAAATTTTATTTTCTTTGTCTTTCTCATATTGTTACTATTCTTCCACTTCTTTTTCATCTCTTTATTCTCATTCTTCTGTTCTCAATTTTGTTCCCTTTTCTATTACATTTTATTAGCTTCACTCTATATCAATAATAATCCTAACAAAGGATAAGTTTTCATCATAAAATTTCCTACTTTAATATTTTTTTTATTTAACTATTCAAATTTTACTTTCTTTTGCAAAATTAATTTTTAAAATGTTATATATAAGATAGATTTTACCTTGTGAAAAAAACTTGAAAGATGAATTCTAAAATATCGATTATTACTATAATTACAATAATAATTAATAAACATTATTCATAGTTTATCCACTAATGTTTGATTTTAATGTTTTTTTTTATTTTGGGACAAAGAAAATTATATATTTTTTATCAAAAATAAAATTAAATAAATAAACAAATAGGTATACTTAAAGCACTTCAACCTTTTACATAAAATATATATATATATATATATATATATATATATATATATATATATATATATATATATATACGTATTATAATAGCATAAACTACATATTTCTTACTGTGAATATATTACAATATATATCTATTACAAAAGATTATAGTTATCCAGTTTGATAATTGTTGACTATATGGAGATACTAAAATAGAATATTGAGCTTTAGACATAATACATTCAATAATATTGATATATATCTTTTACCTCAGTTAACAGTGAAGTGTTGAGAATAGTCCATGTGTGAGTCAAAGTCTCACATTAGATATAAGGGAATTTCTCTCTGCACCCCCAAACCTTGTACCCCTAATAATTACCTTTTTGACCCTAATCAAAAGTATGAAACGGATTCTGAAATCCGTTTCATAAATTTTCATGTTTTTTTATGAAACAGATTTCGGAATCCGTTTCAGAAAAGTATGAAACGGATGAAATTCGTTTCTAGAAAAAAAAATTAAAATTTGTGAAACGGATTTCGGAATCCGTTTCAGAAATGTATGAAACGAATTTCGAAATCTATATCACAAAAAAATTTAAAATTTGTGAAACGGATTTCGGAATCCGTTTCAGAAATGTATGAAACGGATTCTGAAATCCGTTTCACAAAAAAATTGAAATTTGTGAAACGGATTTCGGAATCCGTTTCAGAAAAGTATGAAACGGATTTCAAATTCCATTTCAAAAAAGTATGAAACAGATTCCGAAATCCTTTTCTAGAAAAAAAATAAAATTTGTGAAACGGATTTCGAAATCCGTTTCATACTTTTCTGAAATGGATTCCGAAATCCGTTTCTAAAAAAATTAAAATTAAAAGCGTGGTTGTCGTTGATGTCGCTGAGGGAGGGGTCGAAGGTAGTGTCGAACTCGACGGCGAAGGAGGTTGAGTTGGGGGAGGGTTGGGGGAGGCCCATGGAGAGGGCTGGGAAGTGGGTGGAGGAGGAGAAGCGGGAGGAGAAGGAGGCGATGGAGTTAGTTTAGGGGTCAAGAAATTGGGGGTACAAGAGAAGGTTTGGGGGTGCAAGGAGAAGTCCCCTAGATATAATAGACAAAGTTAAACACTATATAAAAACAAAGACCCATAACACCATTGTCTTAAGATTTTGGGGTTAAAAGTGATGTGAAATGCCTTATATGTGTAAGACTATAATGTCTACAACCATAAGTCATATGGGGTTAAAAGTGATGTGAAATACCTTATATATGTAAGACTGTTATCATATAATCATATGAAATTACAATCTCTCAATAACAATAACCTTATAACCAATATGAAAAATATATATAACCCAGCATTGTAAGGCCCCATTTCTTTTCTGCCCTAGAGTTGGTGGGCTGCCCTTGTAAGTGGGCCTAAGGGTTGGCCCAATGTATATAAACCCTGCTATGTTGCCCTAATCCCATCTCACACTCACTCTTTCAGAAACCAGCCGCCATCCCTTACTACCTCTCACGAAAAGCTCTGTTAGGGTTACCCTAAGGTCCCCCCTCCTTCAAGCTCAAACTCAGTCCTACTTCCTGCACGACGTAAGTGACCCTAAAACCTATCGTCTTCACTTTCCTTCTTCGTATTCCACCATTTAATGTTGGTTGATGACTCTGTTCTTCCTTTTGTGCCGCTGTTCCACCAGTTCCTGACCCGTCTGCCGAACTGCTGTGCTCCGGAGTCCAGTGCCGAGGTCTGTACGAACCCATTTCCAGGTACGGGAAGTTAGGGTTCTAGTTTCGAGTCTTTTTGGAACTATTTATGTGTTGATTGTTGATTGCATGGTTGGATCTGTCGTTTTGATGTGTGAAAGTACTTTGCATGTGTTGTTTGGTCGGAAAACATGGCTGTTGCAGTGAAGAACAGTGGCGAGACCTGTTAATCTCGCCCAAGCGAGTCAGTCTCGCCTAAGCAAAGATGAAACAAGGAGCTCGCCTAGGGCTTCTGCGCGAAAGGTCACCCAGGCGACCAGCTCGACATTTGAGCGAGCGAGCATCTCGCCCAGGCAAGAGGGGTCTCGCCTAAGCGAGATCCCGCATGTGCTCCTGCTCCCCTTTTGAGCCCTCGCCTAGGCGAGGGGGAGGCTCGCCTGAGCGAGCACGTCTCGCCTGAGCGAGACCCCTCAGCCTGAGCGAGGAGCTGGGCGAGACAGAGTGTGGTTCGCTTGTTATGTTACCTTGGATTGAGTGGTAATTACTTGGGTTTGCTTGTACGTTGAGATGTAGGTATATGTATATATGAGGGACCGCCATGTGTGTGTGACATGATTCTTGAAGGAATGATGGGTATTGTGGAAGTTCAGCATGTGAAATTTATGAGTGAGTTGGAACTTATGGGGCACGTTATCGATATGAGGTGAGGCCCTATACTCATGGGGAAGTGGTGATAAATGGTATAGATTCAACATGCGATACGGAAGAGGTGTTATTTTGTTGAGATTGACGTGGGATTGTGAGCATGATTGCTATTCTCTTATTGTGGATTTTATGCTTGTTGGGTCTGTGTCAGTGCGTAAGTCCATGGGGATCTCTAGGTGAGATTCCCAGGGCTGCGCTTCAGTGGTCGGGATGTAATTCCATGGCCCCTGCTAGTGGGTGTCCATGGTGGTGCCCCATCTGTATAACTAGGTAAGGATTCAAGGTAAGGTTGCATCCTGACACTCTGAGGGGCCAGTTAGTCTCACTTAGAGCAGACTGACTCCTGTGGTGAGAGTAGCAGGAGGCCTGAAATTCATTAAGGGCTAACCTTGTGGTGGGAGAGATTTTGATTCATCGTAACACTTGTATTACATAGCTCAGGGATCGAGCAGCTCAGGGTCGAGCAGAGGTATCCACCACAAGTGCAAGCATCCGCTGAATCCGACCAAGTTATACGTATCCGGATGAGTCGAGTCGAGTCGTAATGTATTGAATGAAGAGTCATAATATGTTGGGTTGCTATGTAAATATGAGATGATGAAAATATATTTGACTGCATGATGAATATGTTGTTGGCTCTAGCTTACCCGTTTTGTTGCATGGTTGTGATGTATGTGGTTATTCTTTCTTGCGATGATCATCAACTTGGTTGATGTGAGCAGATGGGCGAGGTTCTCGTGGTCAACAAGGGAATGGCGACTCCGCTACTTAGCCATCTGAGCTGGATCTCACACTTCTTTCTTTCGTGTTTTCTTTAGGGCTATGGCCCCTGTATTCGTGGTTATTAGATTGTAAACTTTTAATTAAACAGCTATCCTACTTTTGTTGGCATCGTGGTGTGCCTAGTGTTGTAGGGGTGATGTTGAGAACCCCAGGACTGCGTTGTTATGCTATCTTATGTGTGGTGTTTTCTTTAATAGCATTTATAAATTAAATGGGACGTTACAAGCATGATGCACTTCTGATATTAAAGTTAGAATTGACTTATATTGTTGATATTCCCTTAAGTATACTGCTCCTACCATAACATTTGTTTATGCATTTTTTTATTCAATTTTTTCTTATTTTGTCATATGACAAATATTCACATTTTTTTAGAACAATATTCATTCTAATCAATTAAAGAATGTGGCACGTAATCTTTTGTAGTTGTTATTATTATAACATCTATTATCATTTTTATTTATTGTTTTTTTTTTTACAAACACTCTTTTGTATGTTCAACACAAACTTAACTTGGTTTAGGTGATGTTAAAAGCACCCATGCTTTGAATAAGTGCGGTTAGAAATTAACTTGTCTTCAACTTAATTAAAGTTAAAAAATAATAATTTATTGTAACTTTGAAGTGAACTAATGTATGAGTGATTTTTTTTTCTAAGTGGATTTTAAAAAAAAGTGTCAAATTTATTATTATAATGCTTAATGGAATTTGAAGCTTGCTTCTAATTAAAATCTAAACATAGCTTAATAATTAAAAGGGTTATACCTTTTGAATTTTAAGGATGTAGGATTGTGAATTCCATTTAAAAATCAATCATATGAAAGGATAGTTACTCATATAATTGAACCTTTTTTAACTTTGGATCCAATCGCAATAAATGAGTGACTTTTTTTAGTTATGACATGTTTCAATAAGAGGAAGAACTAGGATTTCTAAATTAATCCATGAGTATATTTCACATGAACAATAATAAACAAAGTAATCTCATAAAATCAATTTTAAACCACTAAACTACTTCCTATTATTCACTAAGTTTAAATTAAATCAAATCAATAAAAAAATAATATAATAATAATTTTTATTAGATGATTAAAAAATCTAAATTAGTTTTTTTTTTTTTGTATTTCAGGGTCTCTTTGACCAAAAAATTGTAAAATACGGTTTGTTAAAATTTTTTTCTATAAAAGTGGGTCAAGTCGTTATGGGGGTCATCCTCCCCCTGCCAGTTTTGTTATTTTTTTGGTTCAAATACTCCGTTGGTCCTCATTTTTGTCGCAAAATCTCAATTTGGTCCTCGTATTTTTAGTAGTCTCAATTAGGTCCTCATTTTTGTAAATTAGTATCAATTAGGTCATTTTCGTTAGTAGAAAACTAACACCGTTAAGTAGGTGCCACGTGTCAGCTTCTCGTTTTTTTGAATTTTTTGAATTTTTTTTTTGAATTTTTTTTAATTTTTTAAAAATATTTATGCCACGTGTCAGGTTTGTAGTATGCCACGTGTCAATCTAATATGATGACACATGTCAAATTATTGTATGAATCTCAATTTGGTCCTCATTTTTGTTAATTTGATTTGATTTTAGTCCCAAATTTTTTAAAAAAAATTTAATTTCATGTGCTCCAAATTTAGAACAAATTTAATCTATAACAATAATAAAGGGGATTCCCCTTTTTGTGTCCACTTTCTTTAATTCCTATTTTACCCTTTTTAATATAAAAAGTTATTTATTATTTTTAAAATTATTTCACAAGTAACCGTTATTTTACAGTTTGTTTTTTTCTGCAACCACATCATTTCATCACTGTTCTTTTCGTGAAGTTATTTTGCCTTACTTATTGTCTTTGTTTTCACACTCACTTTGTCGCTGTTATTTATCTTCATTGGACTTCATTAACGGTATTTTCCATTATTCCTATTAATTTATGATTATTCGCTTTGGGTAATTGTCCAATTGTCCAATTTCCTTTTTGCATTGGTATCAACTATAATTTCTTCACATTTCTTGGCGTAGTTCTCTTCTTTGACCGTGGTTTGCTTGCTCTGGGAAATCTGAGGCTTACTTTTACAATCTAAATTTCCTTTCAAATAGAAGTTCGTATTTCCCTAATTTTTGTTTTGGAATCTATTTTTGTGGAATCAGATATTTTTCTTGGCAGGGGTAGCCATTTTGCTTGGTTGGCGTTCTACTTGGACACTTTTCACTAATAGAGCGAACTATAAGGCACTCTTCTTTCCTTTTCTCTTCATAGTCACCGATGGACATTTGTACAGTACTAGAATGTCACTCACATGTTACAAGTTGTTTTTAATGTTATGCACAAGGGACATAACTGCTTCTTGGCTTTTCAGCTGTTTGCTTTAGATCAAAGAACATATTTATTTGTCATTCCTAAACTTGAAATTTAATTGTGAATCTGCTAAACGAGATATATTTCCTTGCCTATCATATAAGTGTGAAAGTTTAGCATAGTCTGGTATTAATAGTAATGAATAGTTGCATATATTCATTGTACAAGAAGCGTCTTCATGTTGTTACTCTTATTTGTCTTTCACAAATACATTTATCTACTTGATAGTTGATACCCAAGTAAAATTTTTGTACAAGGTCTGCATAAATGTCTGCATAAAGTCATTGGTATGCATTATTTTTTAATTTATGAAATAACTACATATCAAACTTTATTTACTACAGGTCTACAAAAGTTAAATTAATGAATAATGCGAAAAGTCAGGGTTCATATTGGATCAGCCCTCCACGTCAGTCCCACGTCACTCTAGGTTCATGCCATCATCGATTCATCCTTACTACTACACTACCTAATAAGTGAAAAGAGAAAACTAATAAGCAAATAGTTTTATTAAAATAGAATGATATAAGTAAATAATAAATATTAATTAAAATTAAAATATTATTAAAAACATCACTGAATAAAATAAAAATGATTAAAATTTGCTTATTATCTTAAAATTTATTATGAGTTTTCTCTTTAAGATTTTTGATATGATAGATGTAGAAAGGTAAATATAAAATTTAATCTGTTTGTAGATACACACACTCAAATTTCTCATATATTATTTGTGATATTTGAATGATGAAACGTTGGTGTGTTGTGGAAACATGGTTACAAGCCGCGTTTATTTTTTCTAAAAGGTAATGATTCTAGGCCACAATTGACCAACACTAACAAACAAAATATTGAAATTAGCATAAAATATGAACCCTGACTTTTCACATAAAATATTCTTATACATAAGAGGGGTGTGTTTGTTTATATCATATATAAACTTGACATAAAAAGCTACCATATTTATCACAATATGTTTTAAAATTCATTTTTGTGACAGAGAATACTGAAGAATATAGTTTTCATCAGTTTTTAGGTTTGACTTTTTATAGAAATCAATAAAACTTAATATTTTTAAAAATAGATGCTTGCACAATTTTAATACGGTTGGAAAGAAAAACTTAAAGGAATTAATGTCAGATTTATTTATGTTTAGCCAGTATACATCTTAACGTTCTAATTAAAACATATTTTATAAACTTTTGAATTCATCCTAAATTTTATACCCATTAGTCTCTCTGTAATATGGTTATCAATTTATTTCGTTATTTATCAGAGGTAAACATTTATGACACTTGATATTGGTTTTTAAAATTATAATAATAAAAATTAATAAATGTATTTTCTTTTGTGATAGAATAGTTACATTTACACTACACTACCCCTTCATGTATTATTTATTTTATCATTTTACCAAATAAAAAATGTAAATGGTCATTTGATAATAAGATTAGTGTTAAAGTAATAAATTGTAACAGTATAATCATGTATTAATATGAAATTTAAAATGTAATTTACTTCTTATTATTGTGCAAATCTCTATGTCCCTAGCCTTATGTCCAAACAAAACATAGAATATACTAATATTAAGCAATTTTTTTTAGAAATTAGCAACTTTTTTACATCCTGTATTATTTTAAAACTGACAAATTACTTTTTTTAATTACAAATCTTTTTTTTCTTTAGTAACTTGCTAACTAGCCTATCATCATCTGCATTACTGCTCTTCATTGTTACATCAAATCAAATTTTGTAGTATTTCTACTCACACATTTAGGTATTTCTTCCTATATCATTATCTTCTTTTAGTTTTATTTGTTGTACATATTATGCACTACTTTCATTGTCCTTCTTTTCATTCATTACTTTCTTCCAAGTAATACATTTTTAAATTTATATTAATTTTGGATTTATTATTTATTGTTTTTTGTTTAACTAGACAACATACCTAAATGGAAGATATTCCTTCTAACAAATCAACATCAGAACAACAAAGACAAAGATGGAGAATAAATGTTGCAAATAGAAGACGTAAAATGACCCCCCAACAAAGACTTATTGAACAATCTAAAAGAAAGAAAAATAATCCTGAAAACACAACCAACATTGTCCAAATGCCAAACAGAGCTCCCCGATTGAGAATGATATCTATTCGACAAATGGCTCGGTCAGTAACTAATGTAGGTAACATCACATTTTTCCTCATCACTGCTGTATGTAAATTATATATTCGATTTAAATAAAATTTAACTTATCTTTTAAATATTAGGTTATGGTTTGGTCCCACAAAGGTTTGCAGGACGTAATGATAATGAAGCAGAACCAAGTAATACACACCTTACTGACACTCTACATGGTCAGTCAATTTTATTCATCAATATTTAATCCATGTTAGTTACTCACCATTTTATGAAATATTTACATATTTATATTTATTATACTTCATGCTTTCACATAACAGGTTCTTCTCATGCACCGCAAAGGTTTGAAGAATATAATGTATATGAAGCATTGTCAAGTACTTCACCTGCCAGTAACATAGATTATGGTCAGTACACTATATTTGTATTATGTACAACAGTAAAGAACATATATAAACAATAATGTATTCTAACAATCTTAAAAATACTTCATAATTAATTACATTTAATTACGCTTAAATGAAAAATTATATCTAACTCTATACAAAAAAGTATAATACAACTTCTTTGTTTAGGTTTAGACCTACCTCATCACTACTGTATGTCATTAGCCGAGAAAATCCTTTCGAGTATGCTTACATTCTTTTTAGTTCTTTCCTGTAAAGTATATATTTGATTCAAATACAATTTATCTTATTTTTTAAATATTAGGTTATGGTTTTGCCCCACAAAGGTTTCCAGGACGTAATGATAGTGAAGCAGGACCAAGTAATACGCATATTACAGATAAGTTTCCAGGACGTAATGATAATGAAGCAGGACCAAGTAATACGCACATTACTGACAGGTTTCCAGGTCGTAATGATAATGAAGCAGGACCAAGTAATACGCACATTACTGGCACTGAACATGGTTAGTCAACTTTATTCATCAATAGTTAATTTATGTTGTTTACATTCCATTTCAAAAAATATTTTCATTCTATTTATTTACTATAATAGGATTTGTAATTATGATTTTGATATAATTTATTACGATGATGAATAATAAACACCTTTAAGTATCGTTAATTTTCGCAATTACTTCCTTTTTTTTCTCTGTGTATCAAGATATGATTATACTTTATTACCATCTATCATGGTTTTTAATTTTCTCTTTATTTATTACAGTGATATTGGATTTTTATTCTGCACTTTTTTTTCATTGATTTAATACCACACAGGTTATGGTTTTCCTACACAAAGATTGGAAGGATGTATTCATAATGAAGCATGACAAAGTAATACACACGTCAGTGCCATTCAACATGGTTAGTAAATTATTTCCATCAATAGTTAATACTCATTTTGGTACCATTGAACCTTATTTGTATCTTTTTCCTACCATAATTAATACATGCACGATTATTTTATCATGAATCACGCGATATGTGTTGCTATGGTGGGAAAGTCTTACTTCCATGTGTTCCTCCTCCACATGAGCTTCTTCAAATATTTTCAGATCAAACATCTGAAAGTAGACATCTTAGACAACATATAAGAAGTTACAATCATGTCTTCTCATTCACTTCTCTTGGTGTTCATATGGATGAAACTATAGTAGCAAATGGTCGTGGTATATATAGTTTTCGTGCTCAAGGTGCAATCTATCATAGGATAGGAGGATTTTATCCAAATGATGGGTCCAGACCCCGGTTTTTGCAGTTGTACATTTATGACACTGAACATGAATTACAAAATAGGATGTTGGAAAACCCTCAACTTCATCAAACTATTGTTCATAAATTGCAACAAATATTACACCGGTGCAATCCTTTTGTGCATGTATTTCGACAACTTGCTCAAGAACCAAATATTCATATATGTTCTTTACTCATTAAAGAGCGTCCTGCGAATCAACCACAGTATAATCTTCCAACTGCATCTCAAGTAGCAGCTATTATTGTTGCTGCAGACGCAGAATCAATGGCACGTGGCCGAGATATTAAAGTTGTAGGTCATGATGGAAATTTAATAAACATACAAGAGACCGTAGGATATTATGACCCTTTACAATATCCTTTATTATTTCCATTTGGAACATATGGCTGGGACACCAACACAAAAAATCATAATGTCCAAAGTATCTCTTGCCGAGAATATTATAGTTTCATGCTTCAGGTAACTTCTATCATAATTATCCCAGTTTCATTAAATTATGTAATATTAAGAAGGCTAACATATTTTAGTAACACGTGATTATTTAATGTAGATTCTTCCAAATGATCAGTCTGTAATATTACAAGCGGGATGACTTTTACAACAATATGTTGTAGATAACTACGTTAAGATTGAGACTGGAAGGTTACGATGGATTCGTAATCATCAAAACAACATTTGTGCTGATGTGTACCAAGGTTTGCAGGATGCTTTGCATGAAAGACAAACTCACGCAGGTAAATATATTTAAAACAACATTTATTACATCTAAATATATTATCATTCACTCTTTCATTTCTTTGAAGATACTGTTGGAAAGAGGACAATATTACCATCGTCATTTATTGGTAGTCGTCGAGACTTGACACAACGATATCAAGATGGTATGGCAATTGTTGCTCACAATGGAAAACCTGATATTTTCCTTACAATGACATGCAATCCATCTTGGAGTGAAATTTCTTCTGAACTACAAAATCAACAAACTCCAAAAGATCGCCCTGACTTGCTCACAAGAATCTTTCGAGCAAAATTTCAGTAATTGAAGGAAGATGTTGTTAATAAAGGAGTCTTCGGAAAATTTATTAGTTATATGTATGTTACCGAATTTCAAAAACGTGGGTTGCCGCATGTACATATGCCATTGATCTTCGATAATAATGATAAGTTACGTGATCCACAAAATTATGATAGCATTGTGAGGGCAGAAATACCAAATAAGGCAGAAGAACCATGTATGAAGCGCAATCAATGACAAAAGAGACTTCCCAAGGATTTCTTGGAAGAAACACGACAAGGTAATGATTCATATCCACAATATAGAAGACGTTTTGATGAACCAATTTCCATAAATAGAAATGTGACTGTTGACAATAGATGGGTGGTTCCTTA